>Ga0194118_10002330_pt1 | contig 24435 bp, 36 predicted proteins | sample TA2MahsurfametaG_2_FD_148662 | JGI IMG/M metagenome (GOLD analysis project Ga0194118, IMG submission 148662) | Freshwater microbial communities from Lake Tanganyika, Tanzania - TA2015013 Mahale N5 surface | ecosystem: Environmental > Aquatic > Freshwater > Lake | place: Tanzania: Lake...
TGTCTCTGTCTATGTCTCCTCGATCGAGCTCTCTGCGAACCTGAAACCCTTCGGTGAGGTCGAGAGGATGATGCCGTTTGCGACTCGAGTTGAGAAGTGCACCGCCGTGTGTATCGCATGCGGTGATGACGCCGCCCTCACTCACCGTAGAATTCCGTCGCTGGATGAAATATCGGTGGGCGGTGCAGATACTTATGAACCGATGTGTTGGTCGTGTCACCCGCTCGCAGTTACGAAATAGTCTGTACACTGTGCGACGTAGTAGATAATTGACTGGACACGCAGGAATCTCATGATAACTGAACCCTCCTCTGTCGATCTCGTCATCTACCACGCAAACTGCACCGACGGCTTCGGCGCAGCCTACTCGGCCTGGAAGCTCCTCGGTGACAGGGCAGAGTACCACGCTGCGAAGTACGGTGAGACTCCTCCTGATGTAGCAGGAAAGAATGTCGTCGTCCTTGACTTTTCGTACGACAACGCGACGACAAAGAGGCTGATGGGGGAGGCGAAGGGCTTTCTAATCATCGACCATCATAAATCAGCGATGATCGAGCTCCACGACGTATCCTGCACCCGGTTCGACATGAATCACAGCGGGGCGATGCTCGCCTGGAAGTTCTTCCACCCAGGTAAGGAAGCTCCCCGGATGATCAAGTTCATCGAGGACCGTGACCTCTGGAAGTGGGAGATCCCCTACTCGAAGGAGTTCGCGGCGGCCTTCGACATGGTGAAGTTTGATTTTGAGGAGTTCGACAAGTACCTCGACGACTCCGAGGTCGACAGTGCCCAGGAGCGTGGAGCCTACATCCTCGCCTACTCGAAGACCGTCATCTCGAAGATCGCGAAGCACGCATCACCGAGGAAGATTGGTGGGAAGGACGTCCTCGTGGTGAACTCCTCGCACTGGATGTCTGAGATCGGAAATGCACTCTCGCCGAAGTGCGACTACGCCGTCATCTGGTACTACGACCACGATACCCGGCAGGTGAAGGTGAGCCTCCGAGCCCACCACGAGGATTCCGACGTGAGCGAGGTCGCGAAGCGCTATGGCGGTGGTGGACACCGGAAGGCTGCAGGATTCAGCCTTCCCGCCAGCGCAAGTATTGAAACAATATTTGACAAGACGGAAGAGGGTTAATGACTAACGATTTTCTTGATGATTTAAGCAGGGCTTGCCTTGTACGACCTTCATGGGACCAGATCTGGATGGAGGTGGTTGAAACAATAGAAAAAAGATCAACTGATCCAAATCACAAGGTTGCTTCAATTATCGTTACTCATGACAATACACAGCTTTTGGCGCTCGGATACAACGGTGATCATGCCGGCGGTCCAAATAGCAGAGAGTCAGATGTTCCAGGTGAGTCAGGATTCATACACGCCGAGATGAATGCGCTGATAAAACTTGACTACAACAATCCAAAGAAAAAGATAATGTATGTCAGCATGAACCCTTGCAAGATGTGTGCTAAAGCAATCATCAATGCTGGAATATCAGAAGTTATTTACCGAGATAATTACCGAGATTCATCTGGAATTGTTCTATTACAGCATGCAGGTATCCGAGTCAGGAGAATAAATAATAAAACAAAGGATTAGAAGATGAAAAAAATCACCGCAGAAGACATTGAAGCGATGATGCAAGAAAACTTGAAAGTTCTTGCTGGAAAAGGAAAGAATAAAAAAATCATAATCTCTCCCGGATTCAAGATTGAGCACATTGAGTCTGGTCTCAGATACACAGTAAGGAACATCAAGATCCAGGGTGGAAAGCCAATCATCTCTGCGCAGAGCGGAGATCAGGTAAAGATTCTAATTCATCCTAAAGAATTCAATCAATACAGAGGACTCTAAATGCTGAAAAACTCAGAAATCAAAAAAATCATAAGCGAGTCCCTAGGAACTGAACAGGAGCCTGTCAATGAGGCGCTTGTTGCTCAGCAGAAGACCTTCAATCTTGCAACTGAGTTCCAGAGCGCTGCAACAAAGCGTGCACATGAAGGTCTGTACAAAGGGTACCTTGAAGCTTTCAATAGAATAAGCGCTGAGCTTGATACAGTCGATAGAAGCGCTTCAAAATCTACCGGATCAAGCTACAGATCCTTGAAGCAAGATGAGACCTACAACATGAATGCGACCTATCTTCACGAAATGTATTTTGCCAACATAAGTGATCTGGCAAGCAACATCTCGATGGATACTCTCGCATTCATGCGCCTATCTAGGGATTTTGGAGATTTTGACAAGTGGCAAGCTGACTTTATAGCGTGCTGCCTTTCATCTCGATGCGGCTGGGCAATCACCTACTACAATATCTTCACTCAGACTTACATGAATACCTTCATTGATCTACACAGCCAGCAGGTCCCGGTGGGGTGCATTCCTGTCATCGTGATGGATGTTTGGCAGCATGCTTACTATCGAGACTATCTCTCTGATGTCAAGACATACACATACGCAATGATGAAAGAGCTGAAGTGGTCTGTCATTGAGGATAGAGTTAAGCGCGCTGAGAAGATGGCGAATGCCATGAAGGCAGGTGCTGTATGAGAAGAATTCTAAGAGAGGAAGTTGAAGATTCTCCCGTTGCAGGAATGCTTAGAGCAGACGGAGAGCCCTTTGATTCAGTTGACGCCCAAATAGATGCCCTAATCACGAAGTATGAGAAGGAAGCGATTGAAACTGCTGAGCAATCTCCGGGTGACGACCTGATGGAGTCTCTAAATAGCCTAAGCCTAAGATTTTTACTTGAGGCTGAAGGAGATGACCCATCAGCAGCGCCTGATCCATCTGCAGAGCCTCCTCCCGCGGAAAAGCCCGAAGAGAAGGAAGTCGAGGAAGAGAGACCTAGAATTGACATCGATCAGTTTGCTAGCAAGGTCGCACGCCTGGTCATGAATGCATCCTCGCTGCTTCCTGTGGAGGAGGTAATAATTGCAAGAGCAATGAAATATCTCAGAGATAACTACGACCAGAATTACGTCGAGGAAATGAAGGATATCCTTAATAATCAGTACGATTTTGATCTGGATGGCGACAAGGATGTCATCGATGTCCCTATCGCAGCAGGAGCAGCAACAAAATCAGGCGGCTAGTACAACATGGGCAGGAGAAAAAAAGAGAAAGAGATAGTCGACTTCGCGACTAAGAAAACACTACACGTTAATCTCACAGTTGCATCTCATGCTGGATTTCGGATAGAGTGCTTCAAGCACAAAATTAGCATGCAGGAGGCAGTTGAGGAATTTGCTCACCTTGTTAGTGTAGGGCACCCTGATATGATATCAATCCTTTCTGAAGTTCACACAAGAAAAATAAAACGTCAAATTAGAAAGCTCGAAGAATCAGATGCTGACACGATCTACAGCATCCTGAAGATTGAGAGCCCCCTGAAAGGGGGTGCTTAATTCTACCTTCGTACTTAAAAAATGCCCTTGTTCAAGCGCTTGGTCTAAACGAGATCACATCTGATCTTATCATCATGAGAAAGAAGAATGGCGATCTCGAAGAGAGGATTCAGTCGCTAGAGTTAAAGATGATTGAAACATCTCGAGCGGTGGCAACTCTCGCCATTGCGCATGCGAGCCTTGTTAGGGAGTTTGGAAGATTCCTTGACATAGAAGATAAAAGGCGTGCAAAAAATACGATTGTCAGGAAAGTAAAAGACGACTTCACAAACTAAGACAGGACTGATATTTAGCGTAAAGGGATACAAATATGCAAGTGATTGTCAAGAAGAATGTGCTTGAGCAGCTGATGAAGCGACTCGCAGAAGAGAGAAGCTTTCACTCGAGAAGGTATGATCAGCTGGCTAGCGATGAGAAGCCTGTTCTCCCAGACGCCCAGATTGCAATGCAGCTTTCCACAGACAAGGTCCCAGTTGAGGATCCTGATTTTCTGCCTGTTAACAAGAAGCAGCTATCCACTGCAGCGTCTCAGATCGCGCAGGAGGTAACGCCGCGAGAGATCCAAAAATTTTACAAAGGACTAAAGAAGCTCATTAGAAAGACATCAGATCCCAAGCAGCACAAGGGAATGAGCGAAACCGACCTCATGGAGGCCTTGCGCCCATTGGTTCTTCGTGAGGCAATGCTAAGCAATCTTATACCGACAGGAGACGAGGAAGATGTTGACTCCGATGAGACACCTGATACAGGGTTTCGTTCTGGGCCGACAAAGGATAGATACGAGGGTCCAAAAAAGCGAAGATCGAAGAAGAAGGGAGAAGAGAGGAAGGCGGAAAGGCTTGCACAGACAGCAGCTCGCGCAAAGTCTTCTTCTTCACCAATTGTCTCGATCGGAGGTAAGAAGCTAAAGTCACACGAGATCGATGAGCTTGAAGCGATGCGCCAGAAGTGGACAATGGCACCTGATTTGATTGCAATGCGTCAAATTAGAGATCAGTCAAAGATCGAGATGGAAGATATCATAGCCGGAGACGCCAACCGGGTTCTTGATATTTTTGAGAAGTCTGGACTAGGACTCCCTAATAATTTTGAAGATGCAAAGATTGGAATTAGTGTAGAATCAGCAATGTCTAAGCTTAATGACATGGGTGAATCGACGCCGATCAGAAGGATCAGGTTCTCTGATCTCTCCAGCACACCTAGACCCGATCTAGGCAAAGAGCTTAGCGTCCCAATAGTTCATACGGGTGGCCCAATTGAAGTCACAGCTGAGTATGATGATGGTCATACTGAGAACTCCATTTACTATCTTCTTAGAAATTTCCCATTTAACGAGCAAGAATATAAAGCTGCATTTGAGAAAGAATTTGACAAGGCACGTCGAGCTATGCATGATGAGGCGCTTGCTGCTTTGACCGCCAGGAGCGAAAAGGAGCAGAGAAAGCTCGATGCAGCTGCTGAAAAGGCCATAGACAAGAAGAAAAGAGCAGCCACGCTTCAAGCTGAGCTAGGTAGCCAGTTTGCACGTGCTGAGGCTGAGGCAATGCAGAATGAGGATCCATCAGCGTTCGAGAAGCAGCTAAAGAAGCTCGGAAAGAGCACAGCTGAATTTAACAGCATGTCAGAGGGCGAGAAAGAAGGAATTATTGATCAGATTGCCAAGAACATAGAGCGAGACAGGTATCAAAAGATCGGACTGATGGCAAGAGGCAGACCTTCCATTCTTGATCCAGATCTTGAGGACATAGAGGGTACCGAGTCAGGTGAGATAGTGTCGAAGACTTTCGCAGGCGCTGCTGCAGAGATGCTTGCAGATAGCTTTTTTGAAAAAGCATTCTCTCCTATTGCGAAGCTTGTCTATCAGGGAATCGTTGAAGATGATCCCGAGGCGGATTTTGAAGAGGTCTATGCGACCATGGGCTTGGATGATTATAAGAAATTCATATCACTAGTTGACATGAAAGAGTGGATATCTTTGATTGTCAGATCCTGTCAGAATCTCATCACAAACAATGACACGGGTGAAGAGCTCAACTATGCTGTTCCTAACATTGTTCAGCTTTTCAATCTTGTAACAAAGCCAGCTTTCACTATCGCTGACAAGAAAAGATATGAGAAGCTAGGGCTTGACGAGATATCGACAGTTAGATACCTCTTCACAAAAGAGTCAGATGAGCAACTCAGAGCCCTGATCAGAACAGTTGAGCTCGCTACAAAGTACACCATTATGTCGAAAAGAAGAGACCTCACACCAGAAGAGATAAAGAGTTTAACTCTGAGCTACATTGAAGATGAAGCTATCGATGTAATGAAAAATTATGGTGGAAAAATACAAAACGTTCTCAGGGCACAAGGGAAGCTCAAAGATAATGAGAAGATTTCACTTAACAAGCTTGGAATGATAGGATCAGAAGAAATATTCGACATCATTGGCAGCGATATCTTGGCATCTCGTGAAAAGAAAGATGAAATGGAAACTCAGGAAGTTGAGACAGCTATCAATGAAAACATAGAGTCTTTCTTGCTAGAGATGGATGCGCAGTTTGAGACAATGGCAGGCGCTTTTGAGCAAGCACTAGAAAACAAAGAGAAAGCTTCGAAGTCTGGTGGAAAAAAGAAGGAAGAGAGTGTTAAAGCTGCTAAATCCACAAAGGAAAATGTCAACAAAATTGTCGAATTCGCCTATGATATGATAGAATCTCGACCAGAGGCGTAATGAGTTTTTATTTTCTCAATGAAGCAATAAGGAGTCCAGGTGCAAGCACTGTGCCTGGACCATCTCTGCCAGTTAGCATCAAAAGCAGCACCTGGGAGCACTTTGAGGATCCTCGCAGAATATCAAAACAATTTTCATTCACAAGTCTTGAGAAGCAGAAGTATTTCGTCTCTGAGGTTCTTGAAGTTACAGAGGCTAGAAATCACGATATAAAGATCTTGATCGAGGGTAAAAATGTCACGATTGAGACTTACACGCATGATCTTCAGGACGTAACTGAGCTTGATCTTCAGATAGCCCGTGCATGTGACCAGATTTTTCGAGATTCAAGATACATCGAGGTGATCAATGAGCCTTCTACTTAGTGATTCGCTCGTCGGGCTTGTCGATGAGAAAGCTCTTGAGGAGGGCTATCTTGACACAATCGGAAGCATCCAGGTGAACGAAAAATCCTACGAGATTGACGCCTTTGTCACAGATAGAAAAGTAATTAGAGTTCATGCTGTTGGTGATCCAGAAGATGCGATCTCAATCTTAAATCTTCGAAATGACATCGAGGCGAAGGTAAAGCTCGGAGATGAATCCTTTGTTTCATCTGGAAAGATCCAGCAGATCGGATTTGAGCAGCTTTCACATGGTGGAAGACTTGTGATTAGCGTGATTCTGCGTGATAAATAGAGGAAGGAGATCTTTATGCAAGATTTCAATTTTGATAAGTTTGTTGATGACATCTGTAAGCGAGAGACTGATGCTGAGCGTCGTCTGCAAGAATACGGCCGCGGTCAGGAAGAGCTGCCGCAGCGCCGCTACAATAGGCTTTACAGAGAGGCACCTCAGAATCGAATCATCTACAGGAGTGACAAGTGAACGCTGTTAGAATCAAGACAACAAAGCAGCTTGAGAGCTTTCTAAGGATTCTTGCTGAGGAAAGTGTTCTCGCAGCGCAGAGCGGCATCGGCAGGCCTGATGAGAAGCAGCGCCAGGCTGCTGTCGCGAAGAGCATCAAGCAGGGGATCAAGGATCTCAATGAAGTCGACCCCGAAGAAGAAGCACCGGCTGCTGAAAAGGCACCTGCTCCTGCAGAGCCAAAGAAGCCCGAGCCGGCACCTGCTCCAGCACCAAGCGCTGGTCCCGAGGAGCTGAATCCTAGCCTTGATGCAATGATTGACGCTATAAAGGACATGCGCGGAGGCAAGGGAACAAGCGATAGCATCGTCAAGGACGGACTGAGCCGCTACTTTGACAGTCTCGAGAATGCTGAAAGAATCGCACTAATAGTAATGTTCAGAAGCATTGCAGGCATCATGGGCGGAAAGTTTGAGGACGGAGCAGCTCCAGAGCCTGCAGACTATAACGTTTTTGTCACCAGTCGCGCTCCTGAAAAGGAATCTAGTTCTGAGCCTGCAGCAGCAGCAAAGCCAAAGGGAGCGCCAGCTCCTGCATCGGGAGGCGAGGAGGACACTTCTCCCCCAATCAAGGTGGGAGAGCCAGTCTCTGAGGCCTATCGCGCTAAGATTAGAAATTTACTGGGCCGGGCTGTGTGATACCTTCTCTGTATGAGAAAGATATCTTACAAGACGCCAATCGGTGAGATCCAGCTCGACGTTGCAGCCGAGCTGGTGAACCACATTGCAACACGAAATGGAATCCCTGCTGATTCTGTCTCTGACATGATGTTGCTTCAATTCTTTCAAGAAGCATCCAATGTTGCGCTTAAAAAGGCAGACACAGAATACATAAATACTGATGGCACAGACACCTGAAAATTACGGGACACTCGATTACCTGCACGAGCTTGATGATGTGCTTGGAGAGCTTGATGGTATTCGAAAGAATCTTGGAAAGCTCGAGAGAAAGGAGAGATTCACGATCTCAAGGGCAATGGAAAGCCTCAGAGACCTCCGTAAGCGAGCAGCCAGAAAAGGTCTCAAACTTGGGCTGCTCAAGGAGGATGACATATGACATCTCTGCGCTCATTCATCAGAGAGGCTCTAATACGAGAAGAGATTTCTCTTGATCTATTCGGAAAGCCTGGAGTTGACAAGACAAAGATCAAAAGCCTCAAGGCAGCAGGCAAAGAGATTGGAAAAACCACAAAAGATGCCTTTGATAGAATCGGAAAGATGACTGCAGTGCTAGGTGGACAAAGAAGCAGCGGATCAGGAATTTTCTCTAGAGTGTTGAAGGTCGGAAAGATAGCAAAAGAAAATCCCTTGCTGCGTGCTGTTGGAGTAGGATCACTAGGCTATGGAGTTTACAAGCTTTATCAAGCCCTTACGGGAGATACCAATACTGCACCAGATAAGCTAAGCGATCAAAGTGCACAAGAATATGCAGAGATGATGGGACAATTTCACGATGACGTCGTTGAGATTATCTCGGGAAACAGAAGAGATCTTGTGCTTGAGAGCCGATCTGATAAGGTTATCGCAGCCACAGATGACACATCCCTTCAGGAACTTCCGGGTGAATGCATCGCAAACTACAACTTGATTTTGACAAAAATCAAAGATTCTGACGACTATGATCTGTTCATGGGAAACTTTCCAGTGTATTCCACAAGTGTTAAACCAGGTATAGATGCAAAAATCGAAGAAATAGTCACAAAAATCAAACAAGGAGAAAAAGGGAACATTAAACAGCATCTTGAGGATTGGGCGTATGTTGTCCTGCTTGCAGATTATGTGGCCAAGACATATTATTATGCTGTGGATGAGGATGTTCAGAAGATAGAGTCTCTCGGCGCCACTTCTGCACAGGTAGGTTACCTAGAGAATGAGCTCGATAAGATAGAGACTGCCGTCCTTGCAGACAAAGAGGTCGAAAAGGCAAATGCGGCTGTCTCAGAAATGTACGAGAAAGAGTAGTCGAGATATAGTTCTCCAGATAGGAGACTAAATTGAGCTGGTTCCCAGAGATCATGTATGATGACTCCGAGCAGAGCATCACTGGCCGCTTTCCTTTCATACCTGTTCCAGAAGGGCAGGAGATGCCAAGGCTCCTCTTTGTTCTAGAGTCCAGAGAGACAAAAGAGACCGAATCTGGCGCTGATGGCAATGAGTATCCCGTTGTTGAGCTTGACATGCACCAGTATGCAGATATGCTTGTCCTGAAGAAGAATCTCTCTTCTGAGGTTTTTGATCAAGTTCGTGCTGCGCTTGGCCTGGAGCCGCTTACTGTTGCTGCGAGCAAGGGAGAAAAAATAAGCAGCATCATTACAAAAACTTGAGTGATAGATAGATAAGAACATCGCAGGAGTTTGTATGCGCTTTAATGTTGATCGTATCTGTGAGCTCGCCGGCCTTGGAGCTGCATCCGGTGGACTTCTTTCTGAGGCAGCACCGGTCAAGCAGCCCGCCGCAAAGCCTGCAGCTGCACCGATGAGCATAGGCGGTATGGGTGCTTCTGCCAAACCTGCAGCTGCACCTGTTAAGCCATCTGCTCCACCGCCAAAGGCTGAGAGCTACATGGAAGATGAGGATCTCGATCTTGATGAGATGTACATGTCCATGGATGAGGAAGCTTTTGGTGATGACTACGAGGACATCGGGGAGTACCTCGAGGATGACAAGATGTACGAGATTGACGAGACTGATCTCATGGAGGCTCTAGTCACGATGCGCCAACAGCGCCTTGAGGAGTCCACTGTGAGGAGTGTTGTCCAGGACGAGATCCGTCGTGCTCTTGCAGACCGCAGCGGATCCTGGATCTACGGCTCCAATAAGCCTACAGCATCTCGAGTCGGACTCGTCTCAAGGGGCGGCTTCGGTCTCGGCTTCAAGTAATCTAAATTAAGGATAAAAAATATTCTCCAGCTCACTATAATTTGTGAGCTGGAGTTTTTTTATGAAGTACCAGGTTGGACAAGTCGTATATCTGTTCAATAGCAATGATTTAAAAATATTCCCGGCTCGAATTGAGGAGGAGGTGATCCGTCGACGAGCTAGCGGTGAGGAGACGAACTACAAGGTCATGTTGCCCAACAGATCTCGGGACGTAGTGGATCTTTCTGGTCTTGACGCAATTGTCTTCACTTCAGAATCTGAGCTACGCGACCACATGATCCAGAACGCCATCAAGACCATTGATGCACTTCTTGAGCGAGCCAATAGGGTCGCAGGATCTCTCTCTGCGCAGCCTAGTGATCTCGTGCGAGACGAACAGGATGTGGTAGAATCATAGCAGGAGATAACATGCGAATCGCGCTCTTGGACGGCTACAACCTGATGCACCGGTCCCGATTCGGTGCAAAGGGAGAGAATGGAATCATCTACACCTTCTTTCGAAGCCTGCGCCCGCTGATCGCAGAGCTCAAGCCTGACAAGATCTACCTTGTTCTCGAAGGCGTTCCAATTCACAGGCAGGCTCTTGACACCAACTACAAGGCGAATCGACAGATCGAGCAAGGGACCCAGAAGTGGGATGAGATGGTTGAGTTTCGGAAGCAAAAGCGTGTGATCGTTGATTTGCTAGGAAATCTTCCTATCACGATCGCAAAAAATTCTGAACTTGAGTGTGATGACGTGATTGCATCTCTTGCACACGCGCACAGCAGCGATGAGTGCGTCATCGTGTCAACGGACACAGACTTCATCCAGCTTCTAGACAGGCAGAATGTCAAGCTTTACAATCCAATCCGCAAGGAGTATGTCTCTCGTGCTGGCTTTGACTACCTACGCTGGAAGGCGCTTCGCGGTGACAAGACAGACAATATTTCGCCTGTCGCCGGAATGACTGACAAGGCAGCTGAAAAGCTTCTCGCTGATCCTGAGAAGCTTGAGAAATTTCTGTCTGCAGGAGATAATCAGCAGTCATTCGATAGAAATCTTAGGTTGGTTTGTTTCAAGATCATTCCGCTCGAGCAGATCGAGATGCGGCAGCCCGTGGGTAGCATCGCATCCCTGCGCGGTCGGTTGCAGGAGCTGCGGTTCTTTTCGATGGTCAATGACACAGCATGGAACGCTTACGCGAAGACCTTTGAGCCGATTTACGGTTGATCTTTGGTGTCTATTATTCAAGCATGGAAACATATCTTACAGACATAGAGCAAAACCTTCTGAGACAGCGCGGAGTCATCTCTAGCAATGAGGTTGCAAAGCGAGTCGGCGACCTGCTTGTTGCAGAGGATGTCACAAGCGGATCGCGACGCGTGATTGAGAAGTCCCTAGTGATTGCTGAGGTTGCACCCACTCGTCAGGTATTGAAGGGATGATGCAAGAAGAGACCGACAAGCTTGTAATATTTGATGCAGATACACGTGATCGGCTTCTAAAGGGCGTCAATACGCTAGCTGACGCTGTCAAGGTGACGATGGGCCCGCGTGGCAGAAATGTCATCATTGAGCAGCGGGGCCGGCACCCAATCCTGACCAAAGACGGCGTCACTGTCGCTAGGGCAATAAACCTACCAGATCGAGTTGCCAATCTTGGCGCACAGATGATCAAGGAGGCAGCATCTCGAACCGCTGAGGAGGCAGGTGACGGCACAACAACTGCAACCGTTCTCACGCAGGCGATCTACGCTGAAGGCTTAAAGATGCTTGCAGCCGGCTATTCAGCTTCAGACCTGAAGAAGGGAATCGATCTAGCAGTTGACGAGGCACTCGCTGAGATTGAGAGGCTTGCCTCTCCTATCAGCAGCAGGGATGACCTGCTCCGGGTTGCAACAGTCTCAGCAAACGGAGAGAGTGAGCTTGGCAGCTTAATTGCGACCGCGATTGAGACAGTCGGGCAGGACGGAGTTGTTACCGTCGAGGAAGCAAAGGGCTTCAATAGCTCCCTAAGCGTTGTGTCAGGCGCTCGCCTTGACAGAGGCTATCTCTCGCCGTACTTTGTGACAAATCAGGACAAGATGATCTGCGAGCTTGAGAAGCCTGTTGTCCTCATCCTGAACGGTCGACTTGACACACTTCGAGACATCACTCAGTTTCTTGAGCGAATTCTTGCTGCAAAGCGCTCGCTTCTGATAATCTGTGAGGACGTAGACGGAGAGGCGCTACAGGGGCTTGTCGTGAACAGGCTCAAGGGCATACTGAACGTTTGCGCCGTGAGGCTGCCTGGACTAGGAGAGAGTAGATACGACTTCGCGCAGGACCTCGCGTCGCTGCTTGGAACAGTGGTCTTTGGTCCGTCTGACGCTGGATCACTCTCATCAACTCAACTCGACAAGCTTGGTGCTTGTGACAAAGTCGCAGTCAGCAAGAGCGAGACAATTCTTGTAGGTGCCAAAGGCGATCAGACGACCTACGCAGATAGAATATCAGAGATTCGCGCTAGATCACGAGAGGCAATTGACGAAAGTGAGAGAGAGCATTGCAAGCGGCGTCTTGCTCTCCTGTCTGGCGGGGTTGCGGTCCTCCGTGTTGGAGGCGCTACTGAGGCTGAGCTCAGAGAGAGGAAGGATCGAGTTGATGACGCGCTCCACGCGACGCAGGCTGCTCTCCGCGAGGGGATAGTGCCAGGAGGCGGTGTTGCACTTGCGCGCGCCTCAAAGTTGCTGTCAGTCGCGGTATCCTCCGGACCAGACTCTGCGGGCCGCCATGTTGTCAAGCATGCCTGCTGCTCTCCTCTTCGACAGATCGTCGCGAACAGCGGCGGCGTACCAGATATTGTACTGGCTCGAGTGATGGAGGGCGCAGACAGCGCCGGATATAACGCTTACACGGAGGCCTATGGGGACATGCTGGAGATGGGAATCATTGATCCAGCCCGTGTCGTTCGATGCGCGCTTCGGAATGCTGCATCTGCCTCGGGAATGATGCTGACAGCTGGCTGCTCAATCATCGAAACAGAAGGCAACTGACGTGATACATAGTAGTGATGAATCCTCTTCACGAAGACAAGACATTCACAAGCAAGCTTGTCAAGATTGACGTCTCTATCAAGATGCTTGAGAGTGCGCACGTTCCCGACACAATGCTCTTAATAAGATGCCTGCCTAGTGTTGCTGTTGTAGGTCAGTCTGATCGTGTTGAGAGATCTCATGCCACAGGCACCGTGCTCGATCTTTACATCAAATTTTTGCCAAAGCAAGGAACGCTGTACAAGAATCTTGTCGATCTGTGCAAGCTAGTCAAGAAGCTGCCTGGCGTGAAGCACATCAAGATTGAGAAGGTTGGCGGCAGAAATGTCACCTACAAGGGAAGCCCAATTGTCATATGACAGCGCATCTTATCGCTTCAAATAGCTCAGATCTAGAGGTTGGTCTCGGTTTTCTGAGAATCAGCAAGCAGATCAGCGACATGAGCGAGATTCGGCAGGCTCGCGGTGTCTATGTCTCCACTGTCCGACTGAAGAAGCCATTCAAGGAGGTCGCTGACACGATCTCCGCGCACTTTGGACGCTTCGTTCAACTTCGCAGGCTCTAATTTGTAAAAGTCGCCCTGTCCCGTTAATATAAAGGTGTTCAACAACAACCTACAGGAGATTGAGTTGAAGGTCAATAATATGGATGATCTTGCCATCCTTGAAGTTCATGAGCTTGATCACATGCAGAACTATTTTAAGGAGCAGATTAAGCGTGCACGACGTAACAATGGTAATACCTCCTTCTTTGAGGTCGAGCTGAGCTACGTGCAGCGAGAGCTTGAGATTCGAGGGCATCGTGAAATTTATGCAGAAAATTTGCGCCGGAGTGGTTACTACAATGAAATGGGTGTCTAAATCTAGTCCTCCTCAGGAGGAAAATATGAGCTTTGTTTGGAATGATCCGTTTGACATCTTTTTCACAAACCACAACGAGATTGATGCACCGGTCAATGTCGGACACAATGGAAAGGAGATCTTACTACAGGTATCCCTTCCCGGCTTCTCTCGATCAGACATTGACGTTGAGGTCAATGGGAGCCGACTGACAGTAAAGGCGAAGTGTGCTGCAGAGAAGACTGATGAATATGAATATTCAACTCGACAGATCTCTCTTGCGAGCTACAGTAGAAGCTGGTCACTGCCAAAGAATGCAAACACCGAGTCTGTTGATGCATCTTATGAAGCAGGTATCTTAAACGTCAAGATCCCTTACAACCAGAACACACGCGATACAGTTCGTAAGATCGAGCTTCGCTAAAATACGTCGTGGTCGCCGCTTGGCGACCACGCGTGCGTATTACGAGACCTGTGTTATAATCTTTACATAAGGAGACAATATGGCTGATACGATGAATGCTTACTTCAATCACCTCTCTCGTGGCCGACTTCTAACCCGTGAGGAGGAGGTAACCCTATCGCAGCGAATCGAGGCTGGTGACAGGCGCGCGCGTGACCAGATGATCGAATCAAATCTACGGCTCGCTGTCTCGATCGCCAAGCGTCACCAGCGCGCTGGCTGCAGCCTGGAGGACTTGATCCAGGAATCGAACGTCGGACTGATCAAAGCTGTGGACCGGTTCGACTGGCGTCGCGGCTTCAAGTTCTCGACCTACGCGTCCTGGTGGATCAAGCAGGCTGTCCGCCGTCACGTGACTGACACTGCCTCTGACATCCGCGTTCCTGCGCACATGACCGCGCTAGCTTGGCACATCTCGGTCTTTGTTGAGGAATATGAGGGCAAGTTCGGGACCAAGCCGACCCATGAGGAGATCGGTGCAATGATGTGCGTCTCCGCTGACACCGTCAAGGAGGTGCTTTCCTCCTCTGGGGTTCGGTCCACTGTGTCACTTGACCAGATGATCGGCGATGCAGATGGCAAGAAGGTGGTTGAGACAATCGCTGATCCCGAGGCTGAGCTCCCAGATGAGGCACTCGACCAACAAAAGATCATGCATGCGATCAGTCGGTGCCTTGATCGTCTGACCCCACGTGAGGAGCAGGTGCTTCGTCTTCGGTTTGGTGTCTCTGATGTGCCTGATGATAGCGTCTTTGAGAATCGCCTTTTCGTGGGAGGTGAGTGATGGCAAAACCCAAAGGTCACAAGTCGCAGCATGGCTATTCTGTCTTTACCGACTTTGAAGGCGGGCTAGGCTACAAGGACATCGCTGAGAAGATGACTGAAAGTGGTCACAAGATGAACCTGTCCACTGCCCGCAACGTCCTCGTATCAGCCCTTGACAAGGTTGCGAAGGGCGTCTGCGACGCCTATGGCGTGGAAGCGACTGATACAGATCTAAAACGCATCGCCTCTGATCCGCGCTTTCAGTCTGGAGTCTACGACCTTCTTCTGTCACGCAAGGCATCCCACCAATAGTTACAGATAACTCAATTCACACAGGGTGCCAGAATGGATGAGTGCGCATACAACGCAGAGACAAAGCAGGTTTACCTCAAGTTCGAGAGGACGATGATCGTGGTTGACATCGAGGACTTCATGGACATGATGTACGCTCTGGAGCAGACAAAGGCTATTATCCAGGAGGACCCCGAGGTCACACTTGGCGAGTACGAGGATGAAGAAGGAAACGTCTGGCAAGAGTTCATTGTAAAGGACAAAAACGAAGAGTATAGTTGATCCACAAAAGGAGATGAATCAATGATTTCTGAGACCGTTCGAGAGCTAGTTGAGAAGATCACTCAGATCGATAACGAGATCAAGCTGCTGCAGGAGGACCGCAAGGAGGTTCTCGAGGACTATAAAGATAAGCTCGACCTAAAGGCATTCAAGGCGGCTCTCCGCATCGTTAAGTTGCGTGAGAACGTCGATGGAACTGAGCTCGACAACATTCTTGAGGTTCTGGAGAAGTAATGCACAACCTGCTCACGCCAGCCGGTGCAGTTCGACTACAGGAGCGCCTGAGAAAGATGCAGACGCAAGACCTGACGAAGGTGCAGGCTGACGTTATTCAAGCACGCGAGGACGGTCGACTCGAGGAGAATGAATCATACCTACATGCACAGGAGCAGTGCAGGATGGTGGAGCGGCGAATCTCTGATCTGACTGAAGTCCTTGAGAGCTATGAGATCAATGATGCGCCTCCGCCTACAGACCGCGTAGGATTCGGTAGCAAGGTCCTGATCGAGGATTGCAGCACAGAGAAGCAGCGCTGGGTGACGCTGGTTGGTGAGCCTGAGGCAGATATTAGCATCGGATGCGTCAGCATCACATCGCCGCTGGGCGAAGTGCTGCTTGGTGCAGTACCAGGCGACGTGATCGATCTGGTCGTCTCCAGGGGCACCACGCAGTACGAGATCATCCAGATTTCTGCTTAAACCAAGGATGAGTCTGCTTGATTCACCTCTGGCAGGCTCGTTTTGCATGGAGGAAATGTGAACATTTATTTGATTAATAGATGTTCAATAAAAATGTTCATACATACATATGAACATGTACTTGATCTACCGCTTCACGTCAAAAACTAGCAATAAAAGCTATATCGGCCTAACATCAAAAACAATTGAACAACGTTGGTTAGACCACTGTCAAGAATCTAAAATACGTCAAAAATATCATTTTCATAGGGCTATTGCCGCATACGGCATTGAAGATTGGTCAAGTGAAATATTGATGTCTAACATACCGAAGCTAGACGAAGCTAATAAATGGGAAATGCACTTTATTAAAAAGTATCGTACATTTGAACCAGATGTTGGGTATAACATGACTTTAGGCGGAGACGGCTGTAGCGCAAATGAATCTACAAAGAAAAAGCTTAGTGAAAAGCTTAAAGGAAGAAAAGATTGCAAAGGTATACCACACCCAGGCAAAAGGAAAAAAGTTATTTGTTTAACAACAGGTATTCTTTATGAATCTCTTAAAAAAGCAGAAGAAATAACGGGTATCAGCGGAAGCAACATTTGTCAATGTTGTCTTGGTAAACGAAAAACAGCAGGTAACATGGAGTGGAAATTTGCATGAATATCTTTGTTTTAGACAAGGATCCCGAACGTGCAGCGCAGATGCATTGTAATTCTCACAACTTGAAGATGATACTTGAGAGCGGGCAAATGCTCTGCACGGCACACTGGCTCAGCTGGGCACGGATGCTGGGGGCACCAAAGCTCAAGACCCGAGAGCTCCAGGTGTGGCTGTATGATAATGTTCCCAAAGATCTGCAACCACCCTGGAAGATGAGCCATGTGCATCATCCCTGCACGCAATGGACGCAACGAGCCTGGGGCAACTACATGTGGCACAGCCGGCTCGGATTGGCGCTCTGCGCTGAATACACGAGGCGCTACGGAAAGGTGCATAAGAGCCTCGAGGTCCACCGCTGGCTCAATCGCGTGATCCCACCCACCTTTGAGGGTCGTGTCGATGATCCCGTTGGCATCACGCCATTTGCGCTTGCGATGCCTGAGGATTGCAAAGTTGTGGGTGACGCTGTACAATCTTATAGGAACTATTACAATAAGCACAAGGTGCGGCTCGCAAAGTGGAAATACAGCGCGGCACCCACCTGGTGGAATCCTACGGAGATCTAGTGAGCAACATTACCCAAGAGAGCTGGGTTCAGTACTTCCCCTTCAAGGAGCCTCGCGCTGAGCAGATTGAGGCAATCAACTTTATCCTGAGGTCTTTTGTCGAAGATGGGAAGCGATTCGTCATTGCTGATCTTGGCACTGGTGTTGGCAAGTCTGCTATTGCTGTCACTGTGGCACGGTACCTGAACGAGCATGATCCACCCGGGGTTTCGACAGATCCAAATCAGAAGCCTGAGGTGGCACCGGGTGCTTGGTTCCTGACGACGCAGAAAATCCTGCAGGAACAGTACCTCGATGACTTCGGCGGCAAGAAGGGCTGCATGAAGTCAATTCGCTCCTCAGCAAATTACACCTGCGGCTTCTACAAGAAGATCAGCTGCAGTGAGGGGCAGCAGATGCTGCGCGCTGCTGATAAGTCATCTCGGTTCTTCAAGTCCTGCATCGCGAATTGTAACTACAAGAACGAGAAGAAGGCCTTCCTCGAGGCACCTGAGTCGGTTACGAACTTCTCCTACGCTCTGACTGAGTCTGCTGGTGGCAGCGGCAAGATCAGCAAGCGCAATCTGCTGGTCGTGGATGAGGCACATAATGCGGATCCCGAGCTGAGCCGCTTCATCGAGCTCGCCATCACCGATCGCACTGCACACGCGATCGGATTGGAGTGGCCTGAGGTTGCAACTCACGCGCAGGCTGTAAAGTGGATCAAGGAGGTCTACCTCCTGAACGCACAGCGGGTCGTCCTCGAGATGGAGCGCGATGTCCAGGACTTCAAGGGCCTCGAGGGTCACGAGAAGGAGTACGCTGATCTGCTCAAGAAGTGCACCGCGCTGAAGTCGCACGTCGACAAGGTGATCAAGTTCCTGCAGGTGCAGAACGCGGACAACTGGGTGTTCGAGAGCCTGCCTGCTGTAGGCGGCTCTGGTGCAAAGATCACATTCAAGCCCATTGATGTCTCACCCTTCGCCGAGGACACGCTGTTCCGACTCGGGAAGCGCGCGCTGCTGATGTCAGCCACTATCATCCGACCTGACATCTTCTCAGAGAGCCTGGGCATCCCTGAGGCGCAGCGCGCCTGCCTGACGATCCCGACACCGTTCCCGTCTGAGAACCGGCCCATTATGCCCTTCCCGATCGGCAGCATGTCGGCAGACAACATCGAAAACACTCTGCCTAAGATGGTGCAGGCGGTGAAGGAGATCCTTCGCGAGCACAAGGGAGAGAAGGGTATCATCCACGCACACTCATTTCGTGTTGCGAACTACCTGAAGAAGAACATCCGCGACAAGCGGCTCATCTTCCACGACAGCCATGACCGCGAGGAGGCGCTGAAGAAGCATCTCTCCTCGAAGGAACCCACTGTCCTTGTGTCACCTTCGATGTCTGAAGGTGTCGATCTACGAGATGATCTGGCCCGATTTCAGATCCTGATGAAGGTTCCTTATCCATCCCTTGGTGATAAGCTCGTCCGTAAGCGCATGCACCGCTGGACCTGGTGGTATCCGATGCAGACAGTGAAGACGATCGTCCAGTCAGTGGGCCGCGCGATCCGCAGCGAGACCGATCACGCGGTGACCTACATCCTCGATGCCGACTGGCGCAGGTTCTACGGGCAGCACAGGGATCTATTTCCCGATGCATTCAAGGTGGCGATCAAGGATGGGCCATGAGCTGGCGCGAGCTGGTGTGGCACACCGCGGCGGGCGCGCACATCCCGTGTGAGGAGATCGCGCAGGCCATCCGGGAGCATGTCAGTGCAGGCGGTCGGATCTTCATCGGCTGTGATAGCAACGTCGTCGGGGCGTGCTGCACCTACGCGACCGCGATCGTGCTCTACAATGAGGGCCTCGCACGTGGCGGGCGATACTTCTTCAGCCGCACCCGGGCGCAGATTCCGCTCCAGAGCTCGATCCGCGTGCGGCTGATGGCAGAGGCTGACATGTCAATCGTGCTTGGGTTAGAGCTGCAGGAGGAGCTGCCAGAGGCACGGATTGAGATCCATCTCGACGTGAGCCAGCGCAAGGAGAATCTGTCCAATGGTGTGGCCGACCAGGTCGCAGGCTACGCGAAGGCAGCTGGATTCGAGTGCAAGCTCAAACCTGAGAGCTGGGCCTCAAGCTGTGTGGCAGATGAGCATACAAGGTAGACATGGATAGTTATGCGTAGGGACGTTTGATGAGAAACATTATTGTTAGTGAGCAACGCCTGAGGCTGATTATCAGGAATCTTCTAAGAGAATCTAATGAAACGTCAGCTGATAGGCGTGTCTTCGAAAGTCTACTTCTGCTTGCAGTGAAGCACGATATTGAATACGATCCATACTGGATCGCAGCAGCAGCAACTGCTTTAATTCAGAGTGATAACAACGCATTCATTGATTTTCTTCTATATTCTATAAAAGACGGCGGAGTTTCTGAAGTTGCAAGGTCACACAACGGAAAGAGCTGGCAGTTGACCGGTATTACACAAGAAGTCATGGAAAAAATAAGAATTCAAATTAGAAGGAGAAGAGCGCTCGTAGCAGACATACGCCCAGCTCTTGTGAAAGATTTCGGTAGTGAATCTTCGCTTTTTACGACAGGCATGTCACAACTATCGGCTATTGATGATTTCCAAAAAAAGAAAATAGATGACATCCTCCAGCAGAAATCTGAGAGCTGGACCATCCCCTCGGGTCCGCCGGAAACGGAAGAAGGATTCAGGATGAATTTCGGATCATATCTTGATTATGATGAAGCGATAGATTCGCTAACTACAGCAGATTACACAAAATTTCTCGGCAAAGCTGTTCTAGTGAGACCTCCCAAGACATATGCGGAGATGTCGGAACAGGAGAAGGAAAATTTTGAAGAAGTTATGGCTGGAAATAAGGCTGATATAAAGCTATTTAAGCACTGGTCAAAACCGCCTGAAGCGGAAATTATTGGAATTAAAATAGGCGCAGGGGCCGCTCCAGTCGGTCTGGCCTTCATTTACTCGACAATTAACGATACTCTTGAGACGCTTCGTGAGAAAAATATGCAAGTATTTGAATGGAATAAGAATAATTTCTCACTTATTGATGTTACATCGCCCGTTATCTCGCTTACTGCTGCTAATTTTTCTGACGTCTTTGTTAAAGAAGAAGATGAAATAAAGATCAGGCCAGAATGGCGACTTTCAAGCAGGCTCAATGAAAAAATGGTGGGCTCACTTAAGGCTACGATGTCTGAATCTGACTATCTAGAAGATGCAACTCGGCTTTCTACGACAGGCTTGGCCATTATCGACCTGCGCACAACATTGCCACCAAACAAGGTCTATACAGAATCGGGACGCAAATCTGCAGCAAAATTTGAATGCGTGGCTGACACAACACTGGAGAAAATTGAGCTAGCATTTGCAGATATGAATCCAGACATAAACATGGCATGCAAATTAGCCATGGCAGACTCTTTAAAGATCGGACTTTCTCTCGCCGGTGCACAGATAGCACAGTCTTTTCTGCCCGTAATTCTTGGTGCTGTTGGCGCATCTGTCGGAGGCCCTCCTGGCGCTGCTATCGGGAGCCTAGCAGGACGATTTCTAAATGCTGTTCTTACCGTATTTGAGAACGGAATCACTCAGCTCATACCCCTTGGTTACGGGGTCATTTATTTTGCTAAAAAAGGAGAGGCTGAAACAGCAGCCTGGTGCTTAGCTAGATTGATCGTTAGCATCATACAGACTATATTTCAAGTTTTAACGCCAGAGATTGCTGCCATCTTGCCTGCCGGGTCTGCAAAAGACCTTCTTCTCAAAGGAATCTCAAGAGAGCTCTTCGTTAACATTGGTAGCTTGTTCGTTGATTTTATTTCCTCTATTGAGCAAGCAGAAGCTATGAATCCCGGCCAGAAAGCAGAGATACTCTCTGCACTTTCAAAAATCATACCTTTCTGGGATAAGGAGATGACATTAGAAGAATTTGAAAAGCTTGAAACAAGCGTTAAAATGAATGCTGTAAAAGATCTGCAGCAGGTTAATAGTCTTTTTGATGCGTTTAATGCGCTTAGATACAGCAGCTCAGAAAAGTGATATAGTTCGTTATATTTAAGAAAGATGAGGTTTCAAAATGCGGAAAAATAGGCTCTCTTTACGAAATCTTCTTCTGGAAGAGTCTCCTCCAGAAAAGTCACTTGCACAGGAATACCTGGAGTCAAGAGGCTTTAGATTCGTAGGTGAACAAGGAGAACAAATTGGAACAGCAAAAATTGTTGATGCGCCACCCCTCCCAGAGGCCGCCGCTCAAACGGCTGATGAAGTTAAACAAGCTTTTGAAGAAAAGTTTGATCAAGTTCGGACGTGGTTCGAATCTAAAAAGGCGCTTGGTGCATCTCTATCTGCTGGATTGTTGAACGCCAACACCGAAGACCTAGAAGGATTAGGCGCTCTGGCTGCAGAAGCGATTGAAAAAGACAGTGATAGCAAATATCCCTTGTATCAAATAGCTGCTGCTGGACTTGTTGTTCCCCCTAATTGGGAAATTGACGCTTTGAACAGAGGAATTAATGCCCTTATTACAGTTGCAGAGATCTACACAACAAGAGGATACTTCGGTGATGAGTACAAAGAGTTTGGCGGGAAACTCCTTCTAGCAGCGCCCGGTGTAATCGAGCTTATAGAGTATGCGTATGAGAAAGGTGTAGTTGAAGACTATCTTAGTAGTCAAAAAGTAACACCTCCAGCATCAGGCACAGTTCCTGTAGATCGTTCCAGGATACCTGTATTTGAGAATTTTACACCAAAAGCCTCAAAGAGATTTAGATACAGTCTAATGAATGTTTTGAATGAGTCGATTTCTCCCGAGCTAGCAGCTGTACTCAAGCCAATCCTCGGAGATGAAATAATGAACCTGCCAGGTGATCTGGCAGAAAAATTGTTTATTAAGATGCTAAGGGACCCACAAATAACAGAAGGATCTCTTCTAGATGGAATACTCAAAAAGATTAAATCAGTTGCTGAAGAGACGGGAGCTAATTTACTCGATGAAGCTGAGCTCAAGAGTTTCATCAAAAAAAACGCGTCTGCGATATTCGACAGCAATACGATTGCAGAGTACACACAAAGCATCAAAGACGAAGCAATAAAGCAAGCTGTTAGAAAAGCAAGAGCTGATCTGATTAGCCCTAGAGAACCTGATTCATCCATAATTCAGTCATTAATTTTAGATCTTGAAAGCTATTACCAAACGATATTTCCAGATGGTTCTGTCACTGTGCTTGATAAAGAAGTTGTAAAAAATTCACTAAAGGCTGCATTTGAAGATGAATCTTTGAATTCAGTTCAGAGAATTGAAGTCATTAGAGGCATACTTTCCCCTTGGGCATCTCAGATAGATGACCTGAGTAAATCTCTCAAGACAGTGATGTCTATTGGATCCCCAAAAAGGGCTCTCCAGTCAGCTGATGAAATCTTTGAAAAGATAGACGCTCTCATTAGGGATGGATTTTCTAGATCCGACATCTCGGCATCGTATAGGGACGTCGGATTTATGATGGTCGACCTCGACGGAAATAGCTTTCCAGGTTCACTTCGGGATGTAAAAGTCTACCGAGATCTTCAATTAAATCCTGCAGGCAGTACAGCTCCTGGAGATAATCTAGGCATGGTGGTATACAAACCTACTCTTGAATGCACTGATTATGATACTGGACAGACACGTCTCGTAAGCGTAGAAAAGTATCTAGAAGGTCTCAAAGACGCAACTTCGGGATTTATTACAAAAACTTCTACTGCAAATGATGCATTCCAGCGCACACTTGATACAGCACAGCGCGAGATCTCAGCTGATCTTGATACCAATCTTGCGTCTAAGTCTCCGGATGAATGGGCTATTTTAATGAACAAAGCAATTGATGAGTCAGGTGATGGCAGCCCACTCAGCAAGCCGATAGCTGCTGTTAAGCAGGCTGCAAATGTCCCTACGGGTACAGCATCTATTGTCATAAGAAATCTCACCAGAGAATTTAAGACCAGGTGGAAAGCGGTCACAACAACGCAAGCAAAAGAGCTAGGAAAAGACCTTGCAAAAAATGCTGCAGAGTTTGTATTTCGTACGAGAACTTTATTTCTCATGCTTGTTCTCGTCCTCGACTACAAGATGACAGACTGGTCCAGCGACTTGTACATTGTTAGATTTGCAGACGAGGCAATTGCTGCTGAGTATGAGAACTTCTTTACAGCATGCTCGCAAGAAAGGGACCTAAAAATAAAGGCAGGGCAAGCACTTGAGATTGCAAACAAAATAGTCTCAGTCTATAGCACGCCTTCGGTTTTTGGTGATGAAGCAAGTATTATGCCTCCACCTGAAATTTTAATAACGACAGCAGCTGACAAGTGGGAAATGATTCACCAAAACATACTTGCTTATCACACAAAGCTTGTTGCTGCAATGGCAGTCTCTACGTCAGGTGGATCGGGTATTCGGCAAGAGTCGCATTTGAGATTGAGGGCACTCATCAGAGAGGCGCTTGCACAGGACTTGATCAGCTCCAAGTGGAGATGAAATGTCTGACGTTAACAAGCTTCTTAAACTTGAGCCATTCGAAATTGATTCTTTTAAGGAAAAAATTCTCGATATTCTCCTTGACGACATATCTTCTCCGGCAATAGGATCTGAGAGAGAGCCAAGTACGACTGGGTACTACAAATCTGTAACAGCTGGCGATAGTCTCAACTCAGACGGGAAAGAGATAGCTGATGCTGCAGAATTTATCAATGGGCTAAGCGATAAAAACTCTGTCAGATTAAGCTCATTTGCAGATATTGGATTTGACTTAAAAAAGCTTGACAGTGAATCCAAGCCACGAGATACAAGCCCAAACTTTAAAGTCTATGAAAAAATCTTAGCTGGCGTTGTCGAGCTAGATGAAGAGTCCAAAAAGTATGATGCTCTCGCTGATGCTCGTGTTGTCATGCTGTGCGGAGGCACAAACAGTTATGT
>Ga0194118_10002339_pt1 | contig 24375 bp, 23 predicted proteins | sample TA2MahsurfametaG_2_FD_148662 | JGI IMG/M metagenome (GOLD analysis project Ga0194118, IMG submission 148662) | Freshwater microbial communities from Lake Tanganyika, Tanzania - TA2015013 Mahale N5 surface | ecosystem: Environmental > Aquatic > Freshwater > Lake | place: Tanzania: Lake...
ATTGGCGGAGAGTTAAATCTCGAACGCTCTTACCAAAATAGAGCTGTGATGCCGTTTCGACACCGTAAGCGCCACGACCAAAATAAATAGTGTTGAGATAGTTTTCAAGAATCTCATCTTTAGTCATCATATTCTCAAGCTTGATTGCGATGATCAACTCACGGATTTTCCTCTTAATTGTTTGATCTGGAGTAAGGAAAGCAGTTTTTGCATATTGCTGCGTGATAGTAGAACCGCCTTGAACACTTCCTCCTCGCGCCATATTGAATAGCGCTCTGATAATTCCGGTTGGGCTAATTGCATGTTCGCTATAGAAATTGCGATTTTCGGCGGCAAGTACGGCATGGCGCAGATCAAGGGGTATCTTTCCTAATGGAACGCTCGTTCGATTTTGCGCTCCGATTCGTGCAAACTCACTCCCATCGTCATACGTCAGAATTGTCGCTTGACTTGTCACGTATGCATTTGGATCAGGAATCTGTACGGTGAAATATGAAAAGACCAACAACACTGAGCCGGCAAAGAAACCAAGACCCCCCATGAAGAGCGCCCAACGGAGCGCTAAGCGCTTTCGCGAGACCTTCCGCCCCGAGCGTTGTTTTGCCATAAGAGTAGGTTACTAATTAACGAGCAAAATCCTCATCCTCAAGGGTTCGCACTCGTCGAGGCGGCTTGCGCGTACGCCCATCACCCAATAAATATGAGGTGTGGAGATGATTCCAACGACACCGTTGGCAAATTTCGACAACATAGACTCGGAACTCGCCATGCTCATTCTCAAGTTCCTCTAACTCTTTACTTGATTTCAAGCGACCCGAGTATTGCCCAAGTTCATCGCCAAAAATGTAATTGAGCTCGACTAATTTCTCTCTCCTACACAGGGGGCAATCTCGATCTGTCTCTTCACCATGAAACTTCGCGGCTTTGAAAAGATACGGGTCGGCGTCTGTGGGATCACTTGTGGTGCCGTGAAAAGCGTATTTCAAAAAGTTCAATATCGTGGTCCGCTTCTGCAAGGAATAATCGATTATCGAACGTTTCGACCACATGGGATAAGGGTAATCGGAAAAAAGGCTCTAGGCTTTCGGACATGTCCTTGCCGCATTTTGGTCGATTCTGGCGATTGATTGCCGTGCGCTGGATGGGCCAAGGCACAGATGGTCTTTATCAAAGCGCGCTCGCTGCTTTCTTACTCTTCTCTCCTGAGCGTGCCGCGAGTGCACAGGCAGCCGCCGTCGCGTTCGCTGTAGTTCTACTTCCATACTCACTCATCGGACCAGTTGTTGGAACTGTATTAGATAAATTTTCAAGAAGGCAGATTATCTTTTTTGCTAACAATTTACGGGCTCTGGTCTTGATATTTGTTGCTTGCGTCTTACTCCTTGGCAATACTGGAATTCTTCTCACATTTACCGTTCTGGTTTCCTTTGGAATCAATCGACTCATTCTTGCCGGTCTCTCTGCCGCTACACCGCGCTTAGTTAGTCCGGAGAATTTGATTGGTGCAAATGCTCTGAGCGTCACTGGCGGCACCATTGCAATTGTCCTTGGCGGAGGAGTGGGAGTTGGTCTCCGACAGATCTTCAATTCAATTGCAGATTCCGATCAGGCTGATTCACTATTGGTAATAGTTGCCGCTCTTGGTTATTTCATTGCAGCGCTCCTTGCTTTACGTGCTAAGAGAGATGAATTTGGCCCAGAACCACATGTGGTTGCTCCGGCCTGGTATGAAGGTTTTAACGAAATGCGTGAAGGTTTTAGATACCTTACTGAGCGCACTACAAGTTTTATCGCAATAGTGGTTGTTGCGATACAAAGAGGTGGGCTCACCGCTCTTACCTTGATGGCGTTGATACTTGAACGTAACACCTTTAATGATGCTGACAATCCAGATGCGGGATTGGGTGGATTTGCTTTTGCACTCGTGCTTTCAGGTGTAGGAATCATGCTTGGTGCGATCATCACCCCAGCAGCGACGCGAATCATCAATCGCTACACCTGGAGTCGATACTCGATGGTTGCCGCTGCAATCATGCCTATAGTCTTTGCTCTGACTCTCAATGAGATCACATTGATACTTATGGGATTCTTCACTGGAATGGCTGGCCAGGCAGTAAAGGTCACTAACGATGCCATCGTGCAACAAACGACGAGTGATATATATCGAGGGCGTGTCTTTGCTGTTTATGATGTAATTGTCAATGCAGCAATAGTTTCTGGCGCACTACTTTGTTCCGCTTTCTTACCTACGAGCGGGTTAACTCGAACTGTTCCGATTGGCATTTGCATCGCTTATCTCTTTGCAGCCTTGGCTCTTATGAATAAGCGCATATTCAAGTAATCTATCGCGATGAGAAAAATTCTTGGCCCAATCCTCCTTGCCTTGTCAATGATTGTTCTATCGAGCTCTATTGCTCAAGCTGCCATCAGCGAAGCTGACGCGAAGTACGCTCAATTAGCCGGAAAGGCCACTCAGGAATTCTCTACAGCAATCGGAAACTGGGGCGATACCTACCAGGGCGCTCCAGACAAAGTGAACTCTCCGGAATATCGAAATTGGATGAAAAAGGCCCAGGCTGCCGATAAGGCAGTAAAAGTTACACTCACAAATTTCTCAAAGATCAAAGCATCGGCAGGATACAAGAGCTCTGATGCAAGCTTAAGAAAATTTATCAAGGCCTACAACAACGCAATCGACTTGTATGCGCCAGCAATCAAGAAAAATGATCGAAAATTAGTGAAGAAAGCGAACGATGCGCTAATGGCTGCAACCACACTCTTTACTAATTGGGGAAATGAATTTGCGAAGGATACTTCTCGTTTAGCTCAATAAAAGCGGTTTGATTAATCCACTTTCTTCTAGTTCATTCCACACTGAGTCAGCAATCTCTACATCGAAATCTGCGACATTAGCCCGCAACTCCGCCGAGTTTCGTGAACCAGTAAGTACGGTCATAACGGCTGGATGGCGAAGTGGGAATTGGATTGCTGCTGCAGTCAACGAGACTCCGCGCTTAGCGAGAAAATCCTTAATTTCTAACGCACGATCAAGAAGAGCAGTGCTGACTGGTTCATAATTGAAGGCAGCGCCTTTGACTGGATTAGCAAGGACGCCTGAGTTATAAACACCACCAATTATCATGGCAACATTTTTCTTCAACGCAAGAGGGAAAAGTTCATCCTGTGCTTCCTGATCAAGCAAGGTGTATCGACCAGCAATCAACGCACAATCTAAATCAGTCTCTTTCATCACTTTGATAGAAGGTGCACAGAGATTTAAGCCCATTCCTACCGCTTTAATAATGCCTTGTGAGCGATAATCATCAAGCACAGGATAAGCCTCGCCAATTGCCTGTTCTAGATGATTCTCGCAATCATGCATCAATACGATATCTACTGAATCCAGACCAAGTCGCTGCAGGCTCTCCTCGATTGATCTCTTGATACCGTCAGCACTCCAGTCGTAAACACATTCGCGAGAAAAGTCTGAGTCCTTGAATTGATGTGTCTCTGCTGACTCTTTAGGGCTCTCTAACTTATTTAATACCCGACCAACTTTTGTGGAGATAACAAAAGGCTTCTTTGTCGCACTCAAGACCCGTCCAAGGCGGACTTCCGCTTTGCCATAACCATAAAGCGGCGCAGTGTCATAGTAATTGATTCCTGAATCCAAAGCAGTTTCGATCAGATCATCACTGTCGCGCTCGGCAATCGAATTAAACATTCCACCGAGTGGTGCAGTTCCCAGACTTAATCGGGTGACTTCAAGAGGAGTTCGCTTAAATGAGATTTTTTCATTATGGCGTGCCATACCCACATCGTATAGGATTTTTTAGGTTAACCGAAGGGGTCCCATGACAACAATCACCGGCTTTCATACCTCTGACATCAGATTTCCGACTTCGAAATCCTTAGATGGTTCGGATGCGATGAATAAGGACCCGGATTACTCCGCTGCTTACCTAATACTGGAGACCGATTCTCCGCTTACTGGACACGGTTTCTCATTCACACTTGGTCGAGGTACCGAACTGCAATGTGCAACGATCGAACTGTTAGCACCCAAGGTGGTCGGTTTAAAAGTCTCAGAGCTAAAGAGTGCGTTAGGTAAGATTGCCCGCGATCTTGTCAGTGATTCGCAGATTCGTTGGCTTGGACCCGAGAAGGGTCTGACTCATATGGCTGTTGGTGCAGTGCTCACTGCTCTCTGGGACTTGGTGGCAAAGCACGAAGACAAGCCGCTATGGGAAGTTCTCTCGGATATGAGTCCAGAAGGGATCGTTTCACTCGTGGATTTTCGGTACATCAGAGATGTGCTCACACCACAGGAGGCGCTAGAGATTCTTCGTAAAGCTGAACCGACCAAAGCCCTTCGCAAAGAGAAGTTGTTGAGGGAGGGTATCCCGGCGTACACAACCTCGGCCGGTTGGTTGGGATATAGCGACGAGAAGATGGTCCGACTTGCCAAAGAGGCAGTCGCCGATGGTTTTACTCTGATCAAATTGAAATGTGGCGGTTCAATCGACGATGATAAGCGGCGATTGCGGCTAGCTCGTGAGGCAGTAGGGCCAAATATTCGATTAGCAATCGATGCTAATCAGGTATGGAGCGTTGATGAAGCGATTGCTTGGTTGAAGGAGCTGCACGGAGTAGATCTCTACTGGATAGAGGAACCTACATCACCAGATGATGCCCTCGGCCATGCCACGATTGCTAAAGCCATCGCACCCATCCGGGTCGCAACTGGTGAGCATGTACAGAATCGCATCATCTTCAAGCAGATGCTCCAATTAGGTGCAATGTCATTTATGCAGATCGATTCCACTCGTGTAGCCGGACCTAATGAGAATATCGCGAACATCCTGATGGCAGCAAAGTTCGGTGTTCCCGTATGCCCACATGCAGGTGGTGTGGGCCTATGCGAACTGGTTCAACACCTTGCAATGTTCGATTATGTCGCTGTTAGCGGCGAAAATGATGCACGAGTGATCGAATACGTCGATCACCTCCATGAGCATTTCACCACGCCGATTGTCGTCAAAGCCGGAAGATATCAAGCACCTACCGCACCCGGTGCAGGTGGTGAGATGTTCCCCGACTCAATCCGCGAGTTCAATTTTCCCGAAGGAGCAGAATGGCAGCGGTAAGAAAGCCAGTAATTATCGCGAGAGATCCACAGGGCGGCGCAATGCCTGAATGGGCGCTGTTACAACGTAAAGTAATCGCGCGACTGAATAAGGTTGCTCCTAAATTTGTCGAGAAATACACGAATGTTGATGGCACTCTTCGATGGAAGAGCGAGTTCGGAAGTATGGATGGTTCTGACGACCCATACGAGGCATTCCAGAATCTGGCGCTGCTCTATGCAATCGGAGGCGACGAGGAGGTCTACCAACTTGCTCGCAAAACCTGGGAAGGAATCACCCTGCAGTGGACCGAATATGGGCAGATCCACCGGGAATTTGACGGCTATTACGACTGGATGCATCACGGAGAGGGATATCTGTACTTCTACTTCATGGGACTAACTAAGCCAGAGAGTCTCATCGATCGCCAACGTGCGCGACGCTTCGCTCGAATGTACATGGGCGAAGATCCTCTTGCCGAGAATTACGATGAGAAATATAAAGTCATTCGCTCACCTCTTAATGGAAGTCGCGGTCCTAGATTTGTGGTTACAGAAGAGGATTGGTTTACTCATCAGAGCGTCCTCGATGATTACTTAGCGCCCTATGAAGATATCGAAGGCGTCGATTTTTCTTCAATGAAGTGTCAGTGGTCTGATCCGGTGATCTATCGTCGATTGATTGATGCGATGAATAAGCGGATGAATCGTGGCGATGTGCCACTCAATCTCAATGCCACGACCTTAGTTACACACGCTTATATGTACTCGCATGACAAGAGTGAAAAGCAATGGGTACTGGATTACTTGAATGTCTGGGGCGAACGAGCTCTAGCAAATGATGGATATATGCCCGATAACGTGGGCCTCACGGGAATCGTCGGTGAATACAACGATGGAAAGTGGTGGGGTGGATATTACGGTTGGCGCTGGCCGCATGGATTCACAACCATCATGGAACCAATGACAAACGCGGCGATGAATGCGGTCTTGCTCACTGGTGATTACTCCTATCTCGATATTCCACGCCAACAGTTCGATAAGAACTGGGAGTTGCGAAAGGTCGATGGTGATCGAGTGCTCGTTCCGCATCGCCGATTCGATGAGGGATGGGCTGATTTCAGGGATGCCTCCCCTCGGCACCTGATTTACCTTTGGACCACCTCGTTAGACCAGCAAGACCTTGACCGGATTGCCGCAATCCCAAGAAGTGAAGATTGGTCAGAGATCATCATCCCTGGCAAACCTGGCCATAACTCTCTCGGATACAAGCATTTCATCGCAAACACCCTCTCGTGGTTCGAGTTCATCCAGGGACGATTGCCAGAGTTTCCGGAGAAGATTTTGCAGGCGAACCTGGAGTTGATAGATATTCATATGCACCGGATGAACTCCAATAGTGGTGACCCAGCGAATTGGGATACCTATGACGATGCAACCGCCGATGTGAAGGTTGAGCTCGATCTCACTCGTGTTGGCTATCAAGTCCATGCATGGCAATGGTTCTGTCCGGTATATCTCGAGGGATTGATGCAATTGACTACAGGTTCACCGATGCACATATCGCATGGTGGATTCCAATTTGCCAATATTCGGCCATTTGATGGTGATAGAGAACGAACAGGTTTGCCAGAGGATGTCGCAATCCTCGTCGACTCTATCTCGCACGAGTCATACTCAGTTCACGTAGCTAATATCGGGAGCGCGCCACGGACTCTACTGTTACAAGCTGGAGGTTTTGGTGAACATCAGTTCCTCAGCGTTGAGATTGTCGGCCAAAGTCAGGCCAGTCAGGCCAGTCAGGCCATAAACGACAAGTACTTCTCAATGACCTTGGAACCGTATGCTCAGGCTCAGTTGGTATTTACCGTGAAACGTTTTGCCAACGACCCAACCTACGAAACTCCTTGGTCAAAACGAGAGGATTGGCATCCATTAATCACTGGAAGGCCACTATCGAACTTCACGAATCAGTAGGTCGCTACTGTGTGATTGTCGATGAAATCCCAGTCGTATTCGATCCCGAAACCAACGCCTTTAGGTGCACGAATCATGCCATTAGTGATGTCTAGCTTGTTCTTCGTGCCAAAGTCCAATTGCTCGGTCGGATAGCACAATTCGAAGAAGTGGCAATTAGGAATCGCTAAAGAGGCATGTACTTGAACCATTTCGAGTGCATGGTAAATGGTGGTATGCAACTCACATTGCACACCAAATGCCTCTGCCACATGTGCAGTCTTCATCACGGCACTCACCCCACCACGCCATGAGACATCACTACGAACAATATCGACGATTCCTTCTTTGATATACATCGCTGTCGAGTACTGAGCACCTGCCAACACCTCAGTAGCAATGATCGGAATATTCAATTTCTCCCTCAATTTGCGGAGCGAATTAAAATCAACATCAAGCACCGGCTCCTCGAACCAAAGGAAATTCAACTTCTCTAATTCGCGACCCACTTTGAGCGCTTCGTCATAGTTATGTCCGATTACAGGATCTGCCATCAAAGCAAAATCTGGTCCCACTGCAGCGCGGACAGCTTTGTACGCCTCGATATCCATTTCGGTCTTTCCGCCTTCAACCATTCCTGGCGGATGCAATTTGTACCCACGGTAGCCCTTTGCTTTCACCTCAAGAGCTTCGGTGACATAAGCCTCGACCGACGGCAATACTCCAGAACTCACATAGACCGGAACTTCCTCGCGAGCAGCGCCTAACGACTTATAAACGGGCAGTTCTGCGACTTTACCCTTGATATCCCAGCAAGCATTATCAAAGGGACCGTATGCGTAGATTGGAACGTGATTCCACTTACGGTCAAAATTCTCAAACTCCTTTATAGCTTTTTCGGTATCAAAAGGGTTGCGACCCATGAAGAAAGGCTTGATTGCTGACATTGCTTTGCCTGCCACTGTCGCATCAAGTGCACCAAAGCCAAATGAAGTTCCTTTGACGCCTTGCGAATCAGTGAGAGTGACCACAGTGAAATTAAGACCATTTGTGACGCTCCAATCATCGCCAAACTCTTGTCTTCCCGTGACGCACGCTCGAATCTCAATATCAGTGATGACGGAATCTGTTTTCGCCACCTTTAGAAGGTTCCAATCGTGTGCTTTTCAATGAAATCCCAGTCATATTCGATACACAATCCTTCACCCTTAGGTGCAAGGACGTAACCATCTTCGATATTGAGTTGGGTCTTGGTTCCAAAGAGGAAATCATCGAATGGATAGAGCGTCTCAAACCATTCACAATTAGAGAGCGCAAGAGATGGATGGAGTTGGACCTGCTCTAATCCATGGTAGATGGTTGTATGTAACTCACATTGAACACCAAAGGCCTCTGCCATATGCGCGGTTTTCATGACAGCAGTGATTCCTCCACGCCATGACACATCGGTGCGCACTATGTCGACGATTCCTTCAGCTATGCAGTGCGCGCTCGTGTAATGCGCCCCAGCAATCACTTCGGTTCCGCAGATCGGAATGTCGAGTTTCTCTCGTAACTTGCGAAGTCCATTGAGATCGACATCAAGTAATGGCTCTTCAAGCCAGCGATAACCTAATCGCTCCAACTCGCGTCCGGCTTTTAGCGCTGCCTCGTAGTTATCCATGATCACTGGGTCAGCCATAAGTGGGAAATCATCTCCGACTGCCTCACGCACAGCGCGATAACAGGCGATGTCTAGGTCAACTCCCCCTGGAGGATGGAGTTTGTACCCTCGGTATCCCTTTGCCTTGACCTCTAAAGCTTGTTTGACGTAATCCTCAGGACCAGACAAGAACATCGACGAGACATAGAGCGGCACTTTCTCTCGCGCTGCACCAAGGAGTTTGTACACCGGAATGTGCGCCATCTTTCCGACAATGTCCCAACAGGCATTATCGAATGGGGCATAAGAGTAGATGGGTACGTGATTCCAACGGCGATCAAAGAACTCAAAATCTTTCATATTTTTTGCTGCATCGTGGGGGCTACGCCCAATAAAGAAAGGTTTTACTTGCGACATCGTGGCCGCAGCAGCGCGAGCATCCTGAGCGCCAAAACCAAAGGAGGTACCCGTGATTCCATCAGAGGTCGTAATAGTCACTACGGTGAAATCTGGTCGATTTCCTCCGGCGAGTGAGACTGCTTCGTTGGCATCTAAAAGGTCAAGATCATCCTTACCGCGGCATGCCCTGATTTCGATATCGGTAATTACAGTGCTCATGATTCCTCTCACTTCTCTCTTATTATCGTAACTTATTGGGCTTCGACTAGATAAAGCGCGTTTGCAGCAGGGTAGAAACGCTTCAGAGAACTTTCGATGTGGTGATGCATAGACTTCTGGGATTGCTTGACATTTCCTGATGAAATCGCGCTTGCAATCTCTTCATGCTCCTTGATTGCCAATTGTCCATATGCCGAGTTGTAATACTCCTTGAAAAGTTCCTCGACTACCTGAGCCCGCGATTCACCGGCAATCAGACTCCGCTGACTAGCGATGTAAAGTCGAAATAGATTCAAGTGACAATGTGTCTTTTCAAAGGATTCAGCAAGAACTGAATTTCCTGACATGCTGGCAATCAGCGAGTGAAAGCGTGCATCATGTTCAGTCAACGCCTCTAATTGCTCGTCTCCAGAGATCTTGATTGCGATTTTTGCACTTTGTAGCTCAGAGTTAAGCGCTCGCCTACCAGTCTCATCAATCTTTCTTGCTGCTTCGGCTGCCGCATACGGCTCAATCAACAACCGAAAATTAAAGAGATTATCTAACTCTTTGATGGTGAGCAGATCTGTAGCACGAAAGCCTTTGAGTGGCTCCTTAAGGATTAATCCATCTGACTCAAGTCGTGAGAGCGCCTCTCGAACTGGGGTCTGCGAAACTTCCAGATCCTTCGAGAGCGCATCGATATTCACCTTTGCGCCAGGCAGGATCTCATAGTTGAAGATCATCTTCTTTATTTGAAAATAAATCTCGTCAGAGAGAACTTGGCGTCGTGGACGCGTTTCGTTCTTTCGCTTGCTGTGCGGTGCTCGTGGACCCACTCAGATCACCGTTATTTCAAGTACTTTTCGAGACCTTTAGGCGCACCCATCTCCGCCCATTGCACCTCAAAACCTATGCCAGGACCTTTTGGAGCATTGACGCTCCCATTGATCACCTTGACTATTCCCTTATCAAGGGTGGTGTATGGATTATCTTTGACAAGGGATTCGTAATAGGTGTTGTTCTTGATTGCCATACATAGATGCGCTTGTTCTAGTCCAAAACCATGTACCTCAGCTCGTAGATGGTATGCATCTGCTAGATGCGCAATGCGCATTGCACCAGTGAAACCACCCCGAAGGAATGTCGATACTCGAAGCGCAGTTGCTACTCCTGTAGCGGCAAAGTCCCCGGCGCTCATGTGTGCACCGTCAGTCACCTCACCAAGTAGCAAAGGAACGCGAACTCGCTCACCTAACCACTTGTAAGCGGTCACAGAGAATTCACGCATTGGTTCTTCATACCACTCGAATCCAGCCTCATCGAGGGCATGGCCTAGATATACGGCATCAAGCAGATCGAAGCCTGCAGAGCCGTCGTACATCAATGCAATATCTGGTCCCACGTGATCGCGAAGGGCAAGTGAAAGTTGAGCATCTTTTTTAGCATCGCCAAAAGCATGGAGCTTGATTGCGCGATATCCGTCGTCGATACATTGTGAAGCGATATCCAAAAATTCGGAAATCGAAGAGTATGTGACAGTTGATGCATAGGCAGGAATAGATTCGCGATAACCACCGAGTAATTTGTAAACTGGCAGATTTGCAGCCTTGGCAGCAATATCCCAGAGTGCAACATCAACAACATGAATGAGCATTGGAGGGAATCGCTCGATTCGATCCATCTCCCACATTCGTTCCCACAGGTACTCGCGCATCATCGGATCCTGTCCGATTAACTCACCACGGAATCTACGCTCGACGTAATCCTTAAAGATCACTCCCCGACCCACGGAGGCAAAACCCGTTATGCCCGCATCAGTTTCGATGACTAGCCAACCTGCGACTATCGCGCCATCGGAACCTGGGATGTTCTTCCGCCAAACGAAGGGCGGGTCGATTGCGGGAACATCGACCAGAACGACATCGACTTTGGTGATTTTCATGGCTGGCTCCAGGTTTCCTATAGGATTTTCCACCCAAGGTAGTGAGTTTCCCGCCTAAAAGCCAGATGCGACCAGAGCCGGAGGCCTCCCGTTGCCTCTGAACACCCGCCTATATAGAGCACCTATATATATCCCTATATATAGAGTCTTCGGACTAGGTAACGATTTGGCAACTTTTCGGCCGGGGTTATTTCCAAATTTTGGATTTCCTATACGATTTTCGAGAAATGAGTCCAGCTCTCATCTGGCGCCGGTTGTCTCCAACAACCTGGCTCGGTGAGTAGGTGGGCCCAATACCTAGAAGGGGTATTAATGAATAAGAAACTGCTCGCTTTGGTGGGAGCCGGTGTCGTTGGAGCATCGTTGATCGTTCCAGCGCAGGCCCAAGCCGCGAAGAAACCGAAGTTGCTCGTTTGGACCGACTCGGTACGTAAGCCTGGTCACGACCAGTTTGCGAAGAAGAATCCGAAATATGACATCAAGATCGAATTGAATGCCACATTGCTACAGAAGGTTCAGCTCTTCAATCGTGTGAAGAAGGGCTGGCCAGATATGTACTTCGATGGCGACCCAGGCCGCGTTGGTTTGATGCGCTCTCCACAATTCGGATATGCCCGCGACCTTACCGATCTCTTCCCGAAGAGCTACTGGAAGAATTTCGGAACAGCTAACGACTGGTGCAAATTCAATGGCCGTTACTTCTGCGTGAAGAACGACTTGGCACAGACAGTCCTCTACTACGACCAGAAGTTGTTCGATGAGTTCGGCTACAAGGTCCCAACAACTATGGATGAGTTCAAGACCATCGCTCTTGATGCTGCTAAGAAGGGCTACAACAGCGGAGCTGTTGGATCGAGCGAATTGTTCCAAGGCTATTACTGGCCAAGTGGTTGCCCAGTAGCTCAAGAGGCAAAGGGCAACAAACTACTCAGCAAGCCGAAGGACCCTAAGTGCACTCGTGTAACAAAGTTAGTCCAAGAACTTATTGATGCAGGTGCTTTCCTCAAAGCAGGTTCCTTCTCTGCAGATGTGCAGAAGGTAAACCAAGGTGGCAAGATGCTGATGAATATCGGTCCATCATGGTGGGGCGATTACATCCTCAAGCCAGAAGGCTCCTTCAATATCCCAGCAGGGCGTCTCAATATCGCTCCAACACCAAAGTGGCCAGGTGAGACCAAGAACTGGTCTGGCGCATGGGGTGGCGGTGTCTACATGATTTCAAAGCATGCAAATGCGCAGCAAGCGAAGATCGCTGCTGAGATGATCATGTACAACACCATGGATAAGGGATTTGTCGTCTCTGCAGATATGGTGACCTATCCTGCCTATCCACCATCAGCAAAGCTCTGGCTAGCTGATCGTGCTAAGGCTGGCTACTACGCCGATGGCGATCTCGCAGCGAAGGTATTCTATGACACCTCGCTCTTGATCCGTCCAACCTATAGCCCAGTTCGCCTCGATATGTACACCTATACAGATCAGATGGGCGCAGCAATTGCAACCGGCACCAAGGTTGAAGAGGCTGCCAATAAGTGGTTTGGCACCGTTGCTGCTGCAGCAACCCTGCAGGGCTACGAAGTAATCACTGAATAGCGAATAGATGCAATAACGGTCCAACTGCCAAGAGCGCAGAAGCGTTTCTTGGCAGTTGGATTTTCCTAATGTAAGGAGGGCTAGTGCTCAGAAGTAAGAGAGATTCCTCTGTCGTCGGCTGGTTGATGTTCCTACCTTTTCTGCTCTTCTTCGTGCTCTTCTCCATCGTGCCAATCATCCTGGCGCTCCGAGAGTCGCTTCTGCCCTCGTATAAGAATGAAGCTGGTGGTTTTCAGAACTTCAAGATCGTCCTTGATGATTTCCGATTTGTTGCTGCGGCGAAGAACACCTTTCTCTACGTGCTACTGACTGTGCCCCTCATGACACTTGTCGTGCTCTTCCTCGCGCTGCTTCTTGATGTATATCGCTCTAAATGGCATCAATACCTCCGTCTCGCCTATCTCATTCCCGGGTGCTACGTCGGAGCTGCGGGCGTCTTGGTCTGGTATGCCGCGCTCGAACCACAGGTTGGCCCATTCCGAAGCGTCTTGAATTTTCTTGGTTACTCCAAACAGACCGATATATTCAATCCCGGGCATCTCGTCGTCATCTTTGCGCTGATGTCCGTCGTGGCAAATGCGGGTGGTTGGATCATCGTCCAATTCGGTGGACTCCAAGAGATCTCTGATGAGGTCATCGAAGCAGCCAAACTCGATGGCTGTAATCAATTCCAATTGGCAACCAAGGTGAAGTTGCCATTGGTCAAAAAGAATGTTGTCTACATGGTGATTCTCGTCGTCGCTGCATCGGTCCAACTCTTTGCTGAGCCGTACATTGTCAATAGCGCGATCTTCTTTGGGCTTGCTAAAGATTGGTCGCTCAACCAGCTCAGCTACACCCTTGCCTTTGGCGAAGGAGATTTCTCGAGCGCATCCGCAATCTCAGTGATGCTGCTCATAATCTGTCTCCTTGCCGCACTCTTCCTCATCTTCCGCACTAAGTTCTTCGACACGAAGGATTAATCCCATGGCCATTCAAGAAGTCGCACCAGAGACCAAAAGCGCACCGAAGCAGAATCGACAGCCATTTAGTTTTGGCAAACTCTCTGCCAACGCCATCCTGGTCTTCGTCGCAGTTGTCACCTTCATCCCAGCGCTCTGGATGTTCATCGCGCCTAGTAAGAATCGACCACAACTCATCGATCTTGCTCCGTTGGAGTTCGGTTCCTTCGAAAGTTATCTCACTCGTTGGCGCAATCTCTTGCTCTTTGACAATGCCGCAATCATCCGTTGGATCGAGAATAGCTTTTGGTACACCCTGGCAATCGTCTCAGTGAGCGCTGTCACTGCGCTATTAGGTGGATTTGCACTTGCAGCAACCAACCTTAAGTTCAAGAAACAACTCTTGACGTTGGTGCTGATCGCGATGATCATCCCTCAGGTTGCTCTGGTCATGCCGATGTTCATCTGGGTCAACAAACTTGGCCTGACGGATACAGAGCTGGGATTGATTCTGGCTAGTTGCTTCTACCCGTTTGGCGTCTTTCTCTCGTATATCCATTTCACGACTGTTATTCCAAAAGAGTTGTACGAAGCGGCAAAAATCGATGGCTGTGGCTACTGGCGGGTCTTCTTTAGCGTTGCCCTACCTATCTCAAAAACCTTGGCAGCAACAATCTCCTTCTTCGCATTTATCGGAACCTGGAATAACTTCTTCCTGCCACAAGTCTTCATGCTCTCTGGTGAGAAACAGCCACTTGCATCGGGATTGACGATTCTCTTTACTAACACTCCCGCCTTCTCTGGCAACTCCTCTGCCATTTTGCCAATCGAGCGCTCCGAGATTGCACTCTCGGCAATCATCATGACCTTGCCAATCATCGTGCTCTTCCTCGTCTCTCAGAGATTCTTGAGTCGAGGGATGCTCGCTGGTTCGGTCAAGAGCTAATCCCGATTTCAGCAACGACTAAGAGAAATATTTGTGGATAGACATCGAGAAGTGCGAGCCATCGCTCGCACAGATCTTGAACTCACCCGACTTGGCTTAGGAACTGCACCCATTGGTGGTCTTTACACCGATGTTCCTGAAGAAGAGGCCTTCGATGTCATTAACTGTGCGCTAGCTAACGGCATCCGGTACTTCGACACCGCACCAGCTTATGGTCTTGGTCTAGCTGAATATCGATTAGGTAAGGGGTTGGGAGCGACGCGGGCGAAGCTTCTGACAATCTCTAGCAAAGTTGGGCGATTGATTGTCAAAGATAGTTCTGGTGTCGCTATAGATGCCACATTCGACTACACACCTCAAGGCATTCGTCGCTCCATGGAAGAGAGTCTGACGCGAATGGGGCTACCGCGAATAGATATCGCCTTTATCCATGACCCTGATGACTACGCAGATGAAGCTATACATTCCGCTTATCCTGAGTTAGCGAGAATGCAGAGCGCCGGAATGATCACCGCAGTGGGTGTGGGGATGAATCAATGTGCAATTCCCACTCGATTTATCAACGAAACTGATATCAATGTCGTTCTGATTGCTGGACGCTATACCTTGCTAGATCAGAGCGCGGCGCTCGAGTTATTCCCAGCAGCTCTAAAACGAGATGTCTCGATCGTGATTGGTGGGGTGTACAACTCTGGAATCCTGGCCAATCCCGTTCCCGGTGCGCGGTACAACTATCTCTCTGCACCTGAGTATTTGATCGAAAGGGCGATTGAGATTCGAGAATTCCTCAAACGATGGAATGTGCCGCTGACCGCCGCTGCTATTCAATTCCCATTGCGTCATCCAGCAGTGACGAGCATTCTTACTGGGGCTAGGAGTGTGGCAGAACTCGAGGCCAACATCAGGGACTTCAATTGCGAAATCCCTGAAGATTGCTGGCAAGAGTTGGAAGAGCGTTACTTCTTACCTTGAGTCTTCTTCCACTCTTCTAATTCGGCAAGACCCTCTTCACTAAGTGGATAGTAGCGACGTAGTGCACCACCTTCGGCAAGACGCATTCTGCTGAAATCTTCGCTACCTTCATAACGCTCAGCGACATCGAGAATGAGCGGCGCGACATTGACTGGCACGACCACCGCACCATCATCATCAGCAATGATGATGTCACCAGGCATGACAAGAACACCACCGACTGCAATCGGCACTGCGTAAGCCCATGGATAGAGCGGGCCTTGAGATGCGAAGTTTGGCGTTGCGCCAAGAGTCCAGAGCGGGATATCCATCTTTTGGATTCTCGGCCAGTCACGGATGTAACCATCGACGACGATGCCAACGCCACCACGGCCGGCAAAAGAGGTCACCAACATCTCACCGAGGCATCCGGTGTGCTTATCACCCCAGGCTTGAATTGCTAGGAAGTCATTCTTTTGAACATCATCGAGCACCGCCCATAATGCAGATGTGTTCTCGCCCTCCTCTTGGACCTTACCTGAGGCAATATCCTCACGTTGTGGCATGAATTGCAAGGTAAGAGCGCTACCAACTGCGCGTTGCCCCGTCTTTAGAGGTCGAGGTCCGGTAATAAATGTGTAGCGAATATCCAACATGTACATCAAAGCAGATGCTGTTGCGCTACTTACCACTTCAAGACGCTTGAGCATCTCTTCAGGTGCACGCTTGAAACCTGTTCCCTTGAATGGCAGGACCAACCCTTCAGGTTTTTCGATTTTGATATCGTCTTCAAATAGCTTTCTTTTAGCCACTTATCTCACCTTTCATCGGAATGGGTTGTTATCCATGTAATTGCGTACTGGAGGCTTGATCTCTTTTGCTTGATGCATGATTTCAGCGTGATAGTTGTGATCAAGATAAGGGAACTTCTCCTCGATATTCGGAGCAAGTTTGATTCCAAATCCTGGGACTTGTGGCACTGACAACTTGCCCTTAGCCGTCGCCAATCCATCGGCCAGAATCGCATCACGAAGCGGTCCTTGACTGAAGTTGATCTCGACCTGACCATAGAGCGGAGCACCAGCCATGATGTGTGCGTGCATGATGGCTAATGCACCGTTATGCCAACCATGCGGATCGCATGAGATTCCATAGGTTGCAGCCATCTCCATGACCGCCTTCATTTCAGTGATACCCATCCATCCTGCATCTGGGTGGAGCATCTGTAGCGCTCCTTGCTCGAAATAAGGACGGTATTGATCGAGCGTTTGCATGACCTCGCCACCACTAATAGTTAAATCTGGAGCGACCTTCTGGAGTTGTTTGAAACCATCTATCTCGCTCATCGGAATCGCATCTTCGAACCAGATGAAACCAAGGTCATTCAAACCTTTTGCGACAACGAGCGCTTGATCGACATCAAGACGAGCATTCCCATCTACGGCTAGACGGAATTCAAAACCCACTGCATCACGAAGCTTCTTCATATGTTTGACGAAGCGCTCTGGTGTGACACCATCGAAGTGCCAGCTAGTGCCCATTCTGATCTTTGTCGTGGTGTAGCCAAGATTCTTGTAACCGACTACCTCTTCGATCAACTGATCAGGGTTGGTCGCCCAGTCATAACTCACACCGCCTGATGCATATGCATCAACCTCGGTGACTTTAGGGTCGGCACCAAGAAGCACCGCCACAGTCTTTCCGGTGACCTGTCCAAGGATGTCCCAGAACGCGCAATCCAAACCAGCTGCTGCGCCATCGTGAGCCCAATTAACTCCGCGTGGACGAGCAACGCGCCATGCTTCGGCGAGAGATCTGCCGACCATGATCCGTGAGAACCAGTCAACCCATGATGCGATGACCGGAGGACCTCCGTATGAACAGACTTCGCCATAGCCAATATGGCCCTGGTCTGTCTCGACAACTACGAGATAGGCATCAGCTTTGATGGCACGAATCGAGTGCGTACCCCAGGCCTTATCAGGTTCGTGCATCCGCGAGAGCAAGATGTTCTTCACAGACTTGATCTTTATCTCTGGGTAATTCTCTTGAATCAGCGTATTCGACATTGGTAGTGATCCTTCCTCGCCTCAGAATTGCAGTTACTGACTCGCATTTTTATGCGCAAAATGAGTCTTGTTCGCACCTCTAAAAATCCTATATGATTCAAAAGAGGTAGGCAAGGAGTTTCTACTATGAGAATTGATTCGCACCATCATCTCTGGGACCTAAAGGGCACGCCTCGAGAATGGATAGCTGGTGATGTACTCGCGCCCATCAATCGCACATTCACCATGGAAGATTTCCGACGTGAACGTGCCGCTGCACATATCGATAGTTCAATCTTGGTGCAGAGCGCTACCTCATATGATGAAATGCCTGAGATGTTCGAGATCGCGCAGAATGACGAATCTGTCGTCGGGCTCGTAGCCTGGATTGATATGAGCGCGACAGATGCCATCGAGAGACTAGAGAAGTATCTCGATCTGCCTGGAGCTGAGAAGTTGGTTGGAATACGAGATGGTGCGCAAGGACGAACAGATGTTGGTTGGCTAGCCAGCGAACAGGTCATTCGCAATGTAAAAAAACTCTCGGATGAGTTCTTAACTTTTGACCTCTTAGTCGACCCACCACATCTGCCAGCCAGCGTCGAGTTAGTACGCCAAGTGCCGGATAATCTCTTTGTACTCGATCATATTGGTAAGCCAAATATTGCTAAAGGTGAGATAGCTGAATGGACCAAGATAATCAAAGAGTTGGCCAAACTTGAGAATGTATTTTGTAAAGTGTCAGGAATGGTGACAGAAGCTGATTGGAAATCTTGGGAAGAGCGAGAATTCGTCCCATACTTTGAAGTCATTCTTGAGGCTTTCAGTACTAATCGGATTATGTTTGGATCGGATTGGCCGGTCTGCAAATTGGCTGGGACTTATGATGAAGTAGTCGCACTTGCAGAGAAACTCGTTTCAGGATTGAGCGACTCCGAGAAATCCAAGTTCTGGAGCGAAAACGCAGAAAAGGCTTACGCAATCTAAACTCTCAAGCATCTAGAGCCATGGAAGGCAGCATGAATAGCGAATCTTTTGGGAAAATAGCGGCCTTCAAGGGACCGATCCTTCGCAACCACACCTTCCTTAGAACAATGCCCCAGTGGGCGATTCTCCAACGTCGACTCTTCGATGTACTTGATCAATCATGGAGAACTTTTGATAGCAAGTTCTGCAACCCCAATGGCTCACTTATTTTCAATCAAAGCATGGACCACTCTCGCGATGGTGCTGACGATTTCTATGAAGCATTCTTCAACTGGCCGGCGCTCTATATGTTAGGCGGTAGCCCCGAAATCCTTGCGGCAGCAAAGAAATCTTGGCACGGTGTTACTCAACAACTGACTCGATTAGGGCTTGTAAAAGATCACTACGAGCGTGGATACGATTGGTTCCATCAAGGTGAGTCGATGATCTTCTTCTACTCGATTTGCGCAGCCGACCCCAACGATTCTCATTTCAAAGCCTTTGCCAAACAATTTGCAGAGCTCTACTTTGGGAAAAATTCTCCAAATTACGATGTCGAGCGAAATATCATTCCTGCACCTCATAATGGTTCCGATGGACTTCGCCCTGGCTTGGGGCAGGAGTGGGTCGAGGGTTATCCGCCAGATTCCATCAATTCAGTGATGAAGCCGTATGGCTTGCCGCTCCACTTCATTCCTGGCATTGAGACTTGGGACGATCTATCGGATAAAACGAATGCAATGCGTATGGCGGAGCAGATGGAGAAGGTGCTGGGTTATGGCGATGTCGCTGTAAACCTCGCCGCCACCTCTTTGGTGGCAAATTATTGGCTCTATACCCATGATCCAGATTCGGCTGCGTGGATTAAGAAGTACATTGAAGGTTGGAGTGAACGGGCCAACAAGAACGCGGGCATCATTCCCGACAATGTTGCTCCTGATGGCGAGGTTGGTGGATTACACGGCGGTCGATGGTTTGGTGGGCATTACGGATGGACATGGCCACACGGTTTCTACAGCGTAACTCATGCGACTTTAGTTGCAGGACTAAATCAACTCTTGCTCTTTGGCGATGCAAGTGTGCTGCAATTGACGCGCACTGTTTTAAATAAAGTAAAAGAATTGGGAAAGGTCAGCACCATCCTCGAAACTGAAAGTAGCCTGCAGGCTGGTACTGAGAGATTCGGCGTACCGGTCGATAAACCGGTACTACTCGTGCCATATCGCTATGGAAAGAATGGTTGGTTCGACTTTTCACCGATGATCATGAGTCAACCACTCTGGCTCTGGTACCTATCGATGAGCGATGAAGATACGACATTGATGGAGGAATTGATCGAAGGCATCGCACCCTATGGGCGCTATGTCTCACCAACTCGAAATAAGGAAGAGGCTGGACACGAGGCAGCCTGGTACCTCTACCTCACCGGGAGATTCCCTGATTATCCAGAAGAGGCGCTCGCCATGGCGCTTGGACAAGTTGCAAGGCGAATGAGATTGATGGAGACAGAGGTCTTTAGTGGCCCTGGTGGCGTCAACATTCATTTCTGGCAAGAGGTGCAACCGATAGTCACAGAGGTGCTTACACAATTAACGATTGGAGCCCCGCAAGTTCTCTACAACGGAGGATTACAAGTAGCTCGACTTCGATACTTCGATGCTGATGCGGGTCGAATTGGCCTCCCGCCGGATGTCGCAGCGCTTGTTACGCAAATTACCAAAGAGCAGACTACTGTCGAATTAGTCAATACCAGTATCTCAGAGAGCAGAAGAGTCGTATTGCTCGCTGGAGCTTTCGGTGAGCATCGATTTGACTCAGTTACTCATCAATCGGAGACCGTGCACCCCGCCGAGATGGATCGTTTCGTTGACGGATATGAAACGGCAATCTACTCGGGCGATTCCAAAGACTTTCACATGTACCCTGGTTCACGGCGAGCATATGGAGCCCCAGAGTCCTACACGGTCGAGGTTACGACATCAATAGATGGACGAACATTCGCAATCGAACTGCCGCCAAACTCAATGGCTAAATTGAATATCACAATGCGACTCAATGTCGAAAAGGCACAGTTCCTAGGATTTAGCGATCTTTGATGTCATTGATAAAACGTCAACAATTTCGAGCAATTGTCCAAGCCGGTGCCGTTGAACAGGTTCAGGATTTGATGAAAAAAGAAGAGGATGCAATCAATAACCTCGCTAAACAGAATGGAATCTCGTTTTTAAGAATCTATAATTTTGGTGAGCAATTATTTCTCTATCTCGAGGGTGCTTCCCTTATAAAGTCCGTGCCACTCCCCCAAAATATCAACAATCTTCTCCAAGATTGGCCAGCCACTAAAGATTTTGACAATATCAAAGATAACGTCAAGTGGAGTGAGATGCTCGACATATTCCACGATGCGATGCCACGAAATGGCATCAAGTGGCGCGACTCAGATAACATTCGTACGAGTGTTGGCTCCATTATCTATCTTCGCCCTGAGAAGTATGCGAGCTACGTATACTACCACTTCCAACTGCAAGAAGAAGGTCTTAAGAAATTCAATAAATACTTCATCATCGGTGCACATGAAAACTGTCTCTTTTCGTATTATGAAATACCAGCGGTCATCGATCCTTGGAATGAGGATCGATTACTTAGGAGTAACAACAGTCCTGATAATTGGGCAGAGTTAATGGGCGAACACTTCCAGCCATGGGCTGAAGGCCTTAAGATTGATGATCCATGGAGGGTCATGCAAGAAGTTTTCTCATTCCCTCCTATAAATAAGTAGCGATTGGAGCCGCATATGGTGAAGAGATTTGCACGTGTTCTAGGGATTCCAAAAGAGAATCGCGAGCGATACGAAGAGCTCCACGCCAATGTCTGGCCCGAAGTCCTCGAACAAATCAAAAAATCTAATATTCGAAATTACTCCATCTATCGGTATGGTGAATTACTCTTCTCTTACTATGAGTATGTTGGGGATGATTATGAGGGTGATATGGCGAAGATGGCTGCAGATCCAACCACTCAGAAGTGGTGGGAAATCAATGAGCCGCTACAACGTCCTGTCCCTGAAAGAGCTGAAGGTGAATGGTGGTCTGGCATACCCGAGATCTTTCATACCGACTGAGCCATCAAGTTGCTACGGAGATGAAGCTTCCGTGGCGAATAGATAGTCTCCTCCGGTGAAGTTAATCAAAAGCAAGCGCCAGTTCCCTAATATTCCGCACTTCCTTGGGTTGATTGATTGGCGCCTACCTGCTTTACGTCGGATTAAAAGAAAGATTGATAAGAGCGTCACCATCTACGATTTACAGAAGATGGCAAAGAAACGTGTGGCACATGCTACGTACGAATATGTAGAGGGTGGTTCACATCGCAAATTAAGTTACGCACGCTCGCTATAAGCCTTTGAAGATCTTGAGTTCAATGTCCAAGTTCTTAGGAACGTCTCTTCAATCAATACCTCAACAGAGTTTTTTGGTCAGAAGACTGCATTGCCAATTCTCTTTGCGCCAACGGGTTACACCCGATTCATGTCTCACGTCGGAGAACCTGTAGTCGCCGCAGTTGCAGAGGCAAACAATATGCTCGCGTTAGAAAAGCCTAATTAAGATTACCCTTTTACTGCTCCGCTAAATATTCCCCGTGCAATGCTCCGCTGCGCTACAAGATAGAGCGCGACTGATGGAATGATCATTAATAAGGCGATTAGCGCTGAACCTTGGCTGAAGAAGGCCTCGATGCCAATAGCCATGATTGACGCCGCCGGATCGGTGAGTAGCACGCTTGGAAGATGAGTACTGCTCCACAGAGTGATAAACGAGAAGAATGTGACAAGTCCAAGCAGGGAATTTGCCAATGTGAGTCCTAAGTGACGATAGATCCCAATATCTCCAAGACCATCTATCCGCCCCATGTCGATTAGATCCACGGGCAACGATGCCGAAAAGTAGAGGTACGAGAGGAATGCGCCGAATGGGAAATATGCCGAGGCCAAAATCAGTCCTAATACATTGTCATTTAATCCAATCTTGTCCACCATCACATATAGCGGCATAGCTAGCGCAGTAACTGGAATCAGCATCGTGACTAGCGTGAGAAATAGCAATGTTCTGCGGAACGGCACATCCAGAACGGCAAGTGCAAATCCCGCGGTAACACTCGTAGTGACTGAGAGCACGAGCGCAGAGAGTACGAAAATTAATGTCTCCTTCACCCAACGAAAGATGACGCCCTCTTGGTAACTCGCAATCGAGGCTATATTGATGTCCCGCATATTTTGAAGCAACCACCACAATGGAATCGAAGCCAAAAGAGTGAGAATCCATAGTGTTAACTTGATCAGAATGGTGTTTCGGCGCTGGGTTACTGAAATCATGCCCGTTGCTGCTTTCGCAAGAAATCTGTGTAACAGGCAAACAAAAGTGCGAGGATGATATTTGGTAGTAGCAACGTCAAAGATATTGCAGTTCCACCCGAGAAATCACCATATGAGAACGCATAACTGAAGGCAATTTGATTGAACGACCAATCTGTTGTGACTTTGGTCGAAAGCAGAAGATTTGGTTCAGTGAAAATCTGCAATGTGTTGACCACTAACAAGATGGCCATGTATGCCACGTATCGCGCAATGAGAGGAACCTTTAGCCGCCATGCCAATTGGAATCTATTGCAGCCATCTACTACACCCGCTTCCAGAACCTCTTGTGAAATCGATCGAAGCGAACCATATTGAATGACAATCCAACCGCCAACACTCGTAGAGAAGATAACGCAGCCAATAAACCATCGGATATTGCTGCTATTCCAGATAACCTCGGGGCCAACCATGTCGAACCAGAAGAGCACAGCAACGCCCGTGGGTATCAGTGCTGGAATCAGGAATACCAAACGCATCACATTATTGGCTCTAATCTCCACAGAATCCATTAGTAACGAAATCACAAGTACCGTGACAATCATCAACGGTACGAAGATCAACAGCAAGAACAGAATATTCAGGGAGGCAGCTCCCAATCGAAAATCTTGAAGGACCTTCAAGAAGGTGTCATAGCCCCCAGTGAGGTTGACGAAGGATGGTTTAGGAACTTCGAGTGCGCCATAGATAACAGGAACTATGGCGCAAAAGGACATTAGTAGGAGATAGGGAAGTACCATCAATGTGGGTACGACTTTCTCTTTCCGTCGTACACTCACCGCGCAATCATATATTATCTTTATCCAAGGAGTGCAGTGCTGACCAGCATCAACGCACAGAGAATCATGGTTGGTTCCCTGATGCATTTATGGGCACGATCGGCCAAGTTTTCCGTGCTGTCGCTGGAACCGGTCCACTACGATCCTCAGTAGAAGATAACGTCGATACCTTGAAATTGGTCGATGCCCTCTATCGCTCCATGGATTCTGGAGCATCAGCAAAATTTTGAAAGGTTGTAGGATTTACCGGTGAAGCCACTTAAAAGTAAAAGACAATTTCCAGATATCCCGCACTTTGTTGGGCTGATTGATTGGAAGTGGCCTACATTTCGACGAACAAGGCGAAAGATCGATAAAGCAGTAACAATTTATGATCTCCAGAAACTTGCCAAGAAGCGGGTTCCACAAGCTACCTATGATTATGTAGAAGGCGGTTCACAACGAGAGATTAGTTATGGGCGCTCCGCAAAGGCCT
>Ga0194118_10002342_pt1 | contig 24311 bp, 27 predicted proteins | sample TA2MahsurfametaG_2_FD_148662 | JGI IMG/M metagenome (GOLD analysis project Ga0194118, IMG submission 148662) | Freshwater microbial communities from Lake Tanganyika, Tanzania - TA2015013 Mahale N5 surface | ecosystem: Environmental > Aquatic > Freshwater > Lake | place: Tanzania: Lake...
CGATCAGCTGACGAGGCGGTCGCGCGTGTCGACGCCTACGCCGCCAACTACGAGGCCTATGTCGCGCGCAATGCCGCCCTCATACCCGAGGGGTCCGGTGGCCATGACCCACTGCCGCGCGTCATGCTCGTCCCCGGTGTCGGCGCGATCACGGCTGGCGCCTCCGCCGTCGACGCCGGCGTTCTTGCCGATATCGCCCTGCACACTCACACGGTCGCCGCCAATGTCGTCGATGCCTTCGGGACGCCCGAGCCGTTGAGCGAGGTCGACACATTCGAGTTCGACTACTGGCCGATGGAGTTGTACAAACTGACGCTGAAGCCGCCGCCACCGCCGTTCGCGGGATTCGTTGCGGTTGTCACCGGGGCAGCGTCGGGTATCGGTCGGGGTATCGCCCTTGAACTCGGGCGCCTCGGTGCCTCGCTCGTGCTGGCCGACCTGGACGGCGCTGGGGTCGAGGCCTCCGCCGCCGATGTTGCCAGGCGGGGGCCGCAGCCCCAGGTGGTCGTTGGCGACCAGTCGGACGAGGCAATCGTCCGCGCGACCGTACGCGCGGCGGTTCGCGCCTACGGCGGCCTCGACGGCATCGTCGTCAACGCGGGGATCGGCGTGACCGGCACCCTCGAGGAGCTCTCGCTCGATCAGTGGGAGCGAGCGCAGCGGATCAACCTCACGTCGGGCTTCCTGCTGACCCGGGAGTCGATGCGCCTCATGCGCGAGCAGGGCAATGGTGGCTCGCTGGTCTACGTCGCGAGCAAGAATGCCTTTAGCCCGGGTGCCGGCTTCGGTGCCTACTCCGTGTCGAAGGCCGGCATGGTGCAGCTCATGCGCATTGCAGCGCTGGAGGGCGGCCCGACCGGCATCCGCGCCAACGCGGTCAACCCCGACGCTGTCTTCGACAACTCGCGACTGTGGGACGATGGACTGCGCGAGGAGCGGGCTGCGGCGCATGGTATCCGGCCCGATGAACTCGAGGACTTCTACGCCGCCCGCAATATCCTCAAGCGCCGCGTGACGACCACGGACGTCGCCGCCTCGGTCGCGTTCCTGCTCTCTGACGCGTCGTCGCGCACCACGGGCGCGGTGATTCCCGTCGACGGCGGTGTGGCCGGCGCCTTCCCCCGCTGAGTCACCGGAGTTCTTCACCCCACGCTCACCGGCGTTCTTCGGGAGAAATGGGCAGAAATGGGCCCTCGAATTCGGCGAAGAAGGGGTCAGTTCACGCGGATGGCGGTCATCTCGGCCACCTCGGGCCACCCCGAGTTGTCGGCCGCATGGGATTCGCCGGGGCGCCGCACTCGCACGACCCGCCAGCCGGCGACATGGGCGGCATCGAGCTCGTCGACCACGTCGGAGCAGAAGAGAAGCGTGGCGGGTTCGGCTCCGATAGCCTCGGCGATGGCCCGGTACGACGATGCATCGCGCTTGGGCCCGGCGTTGGCGGTGTCGTAGTAGCCGCTGACCCACGACGTGAGATCGCCGATCGGCGAGTGGGCGTACCAGTTGCGCTGCGCGAGCACCGACCCCGAGGAATACACCGAGATCGGCATTCCGGCGTCGTGCCAGGCGCGAAGCGCATCGAGCGCGTCGGAATAGAAGTCGGAGACGAGTTCGCCGCTGTCGAAGCCCTCCTGCCAGATGAGTCCCTGCAGCGTCTTGAGAGGTGTGACCTTGCGGTCCTCCGCGACCCAGTCGGTCAGTGCCTGCACGACCTGATCGTGGGTTGGGTCGACGGCCGCCATTTCCTGGCCCACTTGCGTGAGGATCTCGCGCACCGCGGGGTCGTCGGCGTGTGCGGTCAGCCAGGAGTCGAAGCGCTGCGTCGCATAGGGAAACAGAACCTCGTAGATGTAGGTGGAGCGGCTCGTCGTCCCCTCGATGTCGACCACGATGTGAGCGACATCGGCGAAGGATGCCTCCGCTACTGTCATGACGGGGAGGCTACATGTCTGCGGAGCAGCAACTTGCGCTCACGTCGCGGCGTCTCTACGACCTCGGCTGGATGCGCGGCACATCTGGCAATGCCTCGCTGCGCACCGACTCCCGCGTGCTGGTCACGGCCAGTGGCGTCGACAAGGCGACGTTGGGCGAAGACCACGTCGTGGAGGTCGACGCCCTCGGTGAGGCGATCCCTGGCCAGGCACTGAGCCCCAGCGCCGAAGCGCGGGTCCACGCCGCAATCCTCAATGCGGCACGTGCCGATGCTGCCGTTCACGTGCACGCCATGTCGGGTGTGGTGGCAGCCGCCCGCTGGCCGCACGGCGTTCCGTTGGCCGATGTCGAGCAACTCAAGGGCATCGGTCGCGGAGCCGAGGGCGACCTGATTACGGTGCCGGTGGTGGCCAACTCGCAGGACATGGCCGACCTGTCCGCACGCGTCGTCCAGGCGATGGACACCGGCGTGCCGTGCGTGATCGTCGCCCAGCACGGCATCTACACGTGGGGAGCGTCCCTCGAGGAGGCCGTGGCCCGCACTGAGAGCCTCGACTGGCTCTTCGATCACGCCCTGCGCCTCGACGCCCTGGCGGCCCTGGGCCACAATGTCGGCACGCACCACGAGGAGGACCGATGACACTGCTCACAGTCTGGCACGACGACCAGCCCGACTCTGCGATCCTGCGCACCGACGACCGCACCGTCATCGCCGAGCAGCTCGCGCCGCTCGGCGTGGTCTACGAGCACGTCCCCGCGGGCGACCGACTGCCTGACGGCGCGAGCCAGGACGACGTCCTCGCGGCCCACCGCCCCCTCGTCGACCGGCTCATCGCGGAGCATGGCTACCGCTTGGTGGACGTCGCCCAGCTGCACCCGGTCGACTCGGATGAATGGCGAGTGACGGCCGCGGCTGCCCGCACCAAGTTCCTCAACGAGCACACCCACGACGAGGAGGAGATCCGCTACTTTGTGGCGGGCTCCGGCGTCTTCTATCTCCACATTGGCGGCAAGGTTCACGCCATGCTGTGCACCCCGGGCGACCTCCTCAGCGTGCCGGAGCTCACGACGCACTGGTTCGACATGGGCACGGCTCCCGACTTCACCGCCATCCGCTTCTTCCACGACGACGACGGATGGGTGGGCACGTTCACGGGCAGCGATATCTCGTCGAAGTTCCCCACGTTCGACGAGCTCGCGCTCGCACCGGCATGACCGACATCGACTGGCCCGCCCTGCGTGCGGCTGCCGAGGAGGCGCGCGATCACGCCTACGCGCCCTACAGTCGCCATCCCGTCGGCGCCGCCGCGCTGACGTCGTCAGGGCGCATCGTCACTGGGTGCAATGTCGAAAACGCTTCCCTCGGCGTCACGCTCTGCGCGGAGTGCGGCCTGGTGAGCGACCTCGTGCGCACGAGCCCACCGAGCGCGCGCGAATCTATCGTTGCCTTCGCATGCGTCGGTCCCAAGCCCGGACCCCTCCTGCCCTGCGGTCGCTGCCGCCAACTGCTCAATGAGCACGGGGGCGCCAAGATCCTCATCGACCGGGCCGGGGGTCCCATGCGTCTGGGCGAACTCATCCCCGACGCCTTCGGCCCGGAGTCCATCCCGTGAGCGAAGGTCCTCGATCGCGCGGCGCAAACCCTGGCCGCATCGACATGAGCGTCGACCTTGTCATTCGCGATGCGCGCCATGTCGTCATGGCCGATGAGTCCGGTGCCGCGCTCGACGGCGTCACGATCGCCGTGGACGACGGTCGCATCGTGAGCATGGGCTCCGATGTACCCGACGCTGACACGGTCATCGATGGACGTGACCTCCTGGTGATGCCCGGGCTCGTCAACCTGCACACCCACCTCGCCATGACGCTTCTCCGTGGCATTGCCGAGGACGTCGACCTCCAGGGATTCCTCCAGAGGGTGTGGGCCGAGGAGGCCCGGGTCATGGATCTACGCGGCGTCTACGTCGGCACTCGCCTCGGTGCCCTCGAGTCCCTGCTCGGCGGCACGACGACAGCGCTCGACATGTACTTCCACCCGGCCGATGCCCATCGCGCCGCGGTGGACGTCGGCCTGCGGCATGTGACCGGGCCCGTCTTCTTCTCCTTCCCCGGGCCCGATGGCCTGTCCTGGGATGAGCGCATGGATCTCGCTCGCGCGTGGCCGCAGACGCTTGCCTCGCTCGGCGGCCCGCACGTGCCATCCGCGCTCATGCCGCACGCGGCGTTCACCGTCGGTGTCGATCACCTGCGGGAGATCGCCGACCTCGCACGCGCTCAGGGCTCGATCATCCACACGCATGCGTCGGAGAACGACCAGGAGAACGCCGACACGGTCAAGGCCACCGGCATGCGACCGATCCCGGCACTGGAGTCTTCTGGGGTTCTGACCCTGGCACCCGTCCTCGGCCATGGCGTTCGACTCGACGAGTCCGAACGCCGGACGGTCGCGCAGACCGACACGTCGGTTGCTCACTGCCCGGGTTCCAACCTCAAGCTAGCCAGTGGCGCGGCCGACATCGTGGGCTATCGCGCCGATGGCATTCGCGTGGGCCTGGGCACCGATGGTTGCTCGTCCAGCAATGATCTTGACATGTTCTCCGTGATGCGCCTAGCGGCCAACCTGGCACGCCTCGTGCGTGATGACCCTGCGGCCATCTCCGCGCGCGACATCGTGGCGGCCGCAACGCTCGAGGGTGCACGTGCTGTTCGCCTCGGTGACCGCATCGGCACGGTCGAGGTAGGCAAGGAGGCTGATCTCGTCGCCATAGACCTTCGCGCCCCTCACCTGGTGCCCCTTCATGACCCGTACACGGCGATCGTCTTCTCGGCGGGCCGATCCGACGTGCGCCATGTGCTGGTGGCCGGTGAGCCGGTGGTCATCGATCGTCAGCCGACCCGGGTCGACACCGATCAGATCCTGCGCGATGCCTACGACGTGGTGAAGGCATCGTGACCGACCTCGGTGCGCTGACCGCCGATCAGGTCATCGAATCGATCGGCCTCGACTACCTCGAGGGCGAGGGAGTGTGGTTCAAGCTCATCTTCCGTACCGAGCATGGCAGCGCCATCTACGGCTTCCTCACGCCGAAGGACTTCAGTGCTATGCACGTGCTTCGCGAGGACGAACTCTGGGTGCATGTGGCGGGGGCACCCATCGAGATGCTCATGCTGCACCTATCCGGTGGGCACGAAGTTCGCGTGCTCGGCAGCGACACCCTTGCCGGCCACTCGCCCGCGGTCCTCGTGCCAGCCGGCACATGGCAGGGTTCGCGGACGGTGGGGGATTGGAGTCTCGTCGTGTGCTCGCTCGCTCCGCCCTTCAGTGGTTTCACTCTCGCCGACGCCAGCACCGACTTCTCCGCGTGGCCACAGGCACGCGATGCCATCGGAGGCCTGATCCGTGGCTAGTGGGCGCATCGTGGTGATCACCGGCGCGTCCGGCGGTCTCGGCCAGGCATTGGTGGCGGCGTTCGCCTCGCAGGGGGACACCGTGGTCCGCCAGTCTCGATCGGCCGACAGAGGCGATGTGACCGGTGACCTGACCTCGGATGCGGATGTCGAGGTGCTCGTCGACTCCTTGGTGGCCATCCATGGACGGGTCGACGTACTCGTCAATAACTCGGCTGACCAGATGATCGGCGAGGCCGGGCCCTTCGATGCCCATCGGTGGATGCAGATGCTCGACGCCACATTGCTGAGCGCCGTGCGGCTGACGACCTTGATGGTGCCGCACATGCCACCGGGGTCGTCGGTGGTCAATGTGTCGTCCGTCGCCGCGACCCAGGCATTTGCGGTTGCCGCTCCCTATGCCGCTTCGAAGGCGGCCCTCGAAGCTTTCACCCGTTCGTTATCGCTGGATCTCGGCCCGCGGGGTGTGCGCGCGAATGCCGTGGCGCCCGGACTCATCGAGCGAGACGGCCTCGCGGCCGCCTGGCCCGAGGGCCATGCGTCGTGGACGGCCAGCACGCCGCGCGGGAGCATCGTGAGCGCGGAGGAGGTGGCCTGCGCTGCGCGATTCCTGGCAAGCCCCGAGGCTTCCGGAGTCTCCGGCGTGGTGCTCGTGGTCGACGCCGGCTGGTCGGCAAGCGCACGACTTCCCTAACCTTTCGCTGTTCACAATCGTCACATTCACCACTTGAGATCCTGGCACGTGCGCACGCGGATCACGGGACGATCACGACATGGTGTGCCCTGGCGGCTGCGATGCGTCGGGCAATAGGGTGATGGAAGTACCACCCAGAGGTAACGCGGCGGCCTCAGCCCCCGCCCACATTCATAGAAGGGCGCATGCATGCATCGCAAGATCGCTTTGGCGGCCGTTGCCGCCGCTTCTGCCGTTGTCTTGGCCGCCTGTGGCGGTAGCGGCGGCGGCAGTTCCTCGTCTTCCGCTGCCGGCGGTCAGGGTGACTGCCCCGGTGCCGATGCCTTCTGCATCGGTCTCGTCACTGACACCGGCAAGGTCGACGACAAGTCCTTCAACCAGTCCGCATGGGAGGGCGCTCTCGAAGCCGCCTCTGCCACCGGTGGTTACGCCAAGTACGTCGAGACGGTCGACCCCAAGGACTACGAGAACAACATCAATCAGTTCATCCAGGCGCAGTACGACGTCATCGTGACGGTCGGCTTCCTCATGGGCGAGGCGTCGATCGCGGCCGCAAAGGCCAACCCCAACGTCCAGTTCATCGGTGTCGACCAGTTCCAGGGCGAGGAGATCCCCAACCTCACCGGCCTGGTCTTCCCCGAGGACAAGGCGGGCTACGCAGCCGGCTATCTCGCGGGCCTGATGACCAAGACCGGCAAGATTGGCGCGGTCCTGGGCACCGACACCGTTCCCCCGGTGAAGCTGTTCGGCGAGGGCTACAAGGCCGGTGCGCTGGCAGCCAATCCGAGCGTTGAAGTAACCCTCGTCTACCACGCTCCCGATAACGCGTTCAATGATCCGGAGTGGGGTGCTGCTGAGGCCAAGAAGCAGCTCGCACAGGGCGCTGACATCATCTTCGGTGCGGGTGGCAACACCGGCAATGGCGCACTGATCGAGATTGCCAAGGCACCCGGAGCCGGCGAGTCCATCTTCTGCATCGGCGTCGACACCGACCAGTTCTTCACCGTGCCACAGGCCGCCACGTGCCTGCTGACCTCCGCGGAGAAGAAGCTGACGCTCGGCACCAGGACGCTGATCGAGCAGGCTCAGGCGGGCACGCGCAAGGGCGGCAACTACTTCGGTCTCACCGGCCTCGCTCCGTACCATGACACCGAGGCTGCCGTGCCGGACGACGTCAAGGCCAAGGTCGCCGAGGTCATCGCCGGGCTGGACGCCGGCACGATCATGACCAACGTGACGCTCTAGTTCGCAACAACTCACGCGCAATCGCGTAGAGGAGGGGGTGGCGTACCCGCCACCCCCTCCTTGATTTCCATGCGAGGATGCCAAGACCATGTCGACAACTGATCCGGCCCGCACCGACCTGGGATTTACCGATCCCGATCCTCGGCGTGGCGGCCCGCTCGATCGGCTGCCCGCCATTGTCATTCCGGTCGTATCGGTCCTGCTCGCCTTTGCCATCGGCGGGATCCTGATCTGGTTGCAGGGGGTCAATCCGTTCCAGGCCTACTACGTCCTCTTCAGCAACGCGCTAGGCACGACCGAGGGGCTCCTGCGAGTCATGCAGAAGTCGACTCCCCTGATCCTGACCGGCCTTGCGGTCACCGTCGGCCTGCGCGCCGGGTTGTTCAACATCGGCGCCCAGGGCCAGTTGCTCGTGGCCGCACTGGGCACGGCCTGGGCCGGCTACAACTTCCAGATGCCGATGGTCCTGCATATCCCTGTGGCGCTGGTCTTCGGCATGCTCTGCGGAGCCGCGTGGGCATCGATCGCCGGTGCCCTGCGCGCCTACCGGAGCGTCTCCGAGGTCATCACGACCATCATGCTCAACAGTATCGCCATCGCGCTGGTCGACTACCTGGCCAGCGAGCCCTTCAAGGAGCCCGATCAGCCGCTTACCCGCACACCCGAGATAGCGCCCACGGCGATGCTGCCCACCTTCGGCATCGTCCCGTCCGGGTTCCTCATTGCCATCGTGGTGGCGATCGTGTTCGGTTGGCTCCTGTCGCGCACCACGCAGGGATTCCGCTTCAACACGGTCGGCCTCAACCCCAGTGCCGCCCGCTACGCCGGCATCTCGGTCAAGGGCACGATCCTACTCGCGATGGCGGTGAGTGGAGCGCTCGCCGGCATGGGTGGTGCCATCGAGACGTTGGGAGTCACCGGTCGCTTCGAGCCGGCCTTCAATGCCGGGCTCGGCTTTGACGGCATAACCATTGCGCTTCTTGCCCGGGCCAACCCGATCGCGACGATTCCGGCCGCCATCCTCATTGGCACCCTCCGGTCCGGTGCCGCGGCTCTGCAGTTCCAGACGGGGATCGAGCCCGAGGTGGTCGACGTCATTCTGGCGATCACCCTGCTGCTGGTGTCCGCGCCGATCGTGGCCCGCCTGCTCTTCCGGAAGCGCAACATCAAGCAGACCCAGGTCACGCAGGGGTGGGGGTCATGAGGGCCCGCTACGCCTATGCCTTGGCAATCATCATCGGGATCGCCATCGTCGTCTGCTTCTTCCTCGACGAGATCCGCACTGTCTCGGTGCTCTCCTTCTCCCTGCGCTACGCCGTCCCCCTTATCCTGGCCGCGATGGTCGGCATCGTCTGCGAGCGCAGTGGCGTCATCAACATCGGTATCGAGGGCCAGATGCTGATGAGCGCGTTCGCCGGGTTCTTCGGCGCCGCGGTGACGGGCAACCTCATTCTCGGCACCCTCATCGGCATCGGCACCGGCATGATCATGGGCGCCTTCCTGGCGACAGGCGCCGTCACGTGGAAGATGGACCAGATCATCGCCGGCACGGTCATCAACATTCTCGCCGTGGGCCTGACGAGCTTCTTCTACGTGCAGGGCCAGGTGCTGCCGGGCAACACTCCCATCGTCGCCATCCCGCTGCTCTCGGATATCCCGCTGGCCGGGCCGGTCTTCACCTATGCGGCCGTGGCGATTCCCCTGATCCTTTGGGTGCTGCTGTTCAAGACTCGCTGGGGCTTGCGCACCCGGGCGGTCGGCGAGAAGCCCAGCGCCGCCGACACGTCAGGCGTCGGCGTGGACCCCATGCGCTTTTGGAACGTCACCATCGCGGGCGCACTCGCCGGCATGGCGGGCGCCTACCTCGCCATCGAGGCGGCCGGCACCTTCGAGCGTGGATTCACTGCCGGTCGCGGCTTCACTGCCCTGGCCATCATGATCTTCGGGGCCTGGAACCCGATCGGTGCCCTGGCCGCGGCGTTCTTCTTCGGACTCACCCAGGGCCTTGCCAGCCAGTTGCAGGCCGACGAGGTCATTGCCATCCCGCAGCAGTTCATCAACATGCTGCCCTACGTCCTCACCATCGTGCTCCTGGCCGTCGTCTCCGGACGCATCAAGCCGCCATCTGCCGTCGGCCGACCGTACGAGAAGGACTGACGATGGCTGCCGATGAGCGCGAGGTGCTGCTGCAGGCCACCGGCCTCACCAAGAGATTCCCGGGCGTTGTCGCCAATGAGGATGTCTCGCTGACCCTGCGCAAGGGCGAGATCCTCGCGCTGCTCGGCGAAAACGGTGCGGGCAAGTCGACCCTCGTCAAGATGATCTACGGCCTCTACGCCCCGGACGAGGGCGAGATTCGCATCAAGGGCGAGGCGGTGCGCCTCGCCGGACCGCGCGACGCGATCAAGCGCGGGATCGGCATGGTCCACCAGCACTTCCAACTCGTTCCCGTCTTCACTGTCGCCGAAAACATCGTCCTCGGCGATGAGCCGCTGCGCTGGCCCTTCGTCAACATGAAGAGTGCGCGTGCCGAAGTGGCCCGACTGTCGGAGGAATACGGCCTCAAGGTCGACGTCGATGCTCACGTCGAGGATCTGCCCGTCGGCACCCAGCAGCGTGTCGAGATCCTGAAGGCGCTCTACCGTCGCGCCGATATCCTCATCCTCGACGAGCCCACGGCCGTGCTTACCCCGCAGGAGACCGACGATCTGCTGCGGGTCATGCGTGGATTCGCCGACAGTGGTGTGGGGGTCATCTTCATCACGCACAAGCTCCGCGAGGTGCTCGCCGTGGCCGACACCATCGAGGTGCTCCGCGGTGGCAAGTGGGTCGGCACGACGGTCCCCGCAGAGACCAGCCAGGAGGGCCTCGCCCAGATGATGGTTGGCCGCGGGGTGCTCCTGCAGGTCGACAAGCGGGCGGCGCAGCCCCAAGAGGTCATCCTCGACGTCCAGGGCCTGACGGTGACCGACGACCTCGGGCTGCCGGCCGTGCGCGACGTTTCGCTGCAGGTGCGCGCGGGCGAGATCCTGGGCATCGCAGGAGTGGAGGGCAACGGCCAGCGCGAACTCGTTCAGGCCCTGACCGGGCTTCGTCGCTGCTCGGCGACGACCGTGACCGTCAACGGCCAGGACATCCTCAACAAGAGCCCCCACGACATCCACGCCTTGGGCGTTGGGCACGTGCCCGAGGATCGCGAGAAGGACGGCCTGGTCGGCCCCTACTCCGTCGCTGACAATCTCGTGCTGGACCGCTTTGCCGAGCCGGAATTCGCCAGCCGGGGCGTGCGCGACCGCAAGGCCATCGACGCCCTGTCGACCAACCTCGTCCAGCAATTCGATATCCGTACCCCGGGCATCACCACGACCGTGCAGTCGCTATCCGGCGGCAACAAGCAGAAGATCGTCATCGCACGAGAGCTCGCGGCCAACCCAGTGGCGCTCATTGCGGCCCAGCCCACGCGCGGGGTTGACGTCGGCTCGATCGAGTTCATTCACTCGCAGATCGTCGGCGCCCGTGATCGTGGAGCAGCCGTCCTCCTCGTCTCCGCTGAGCTCGACGAGATCCTCGGCCTGTCCGATCGCGTCGCCGTGATGTACGACGGCCGCCTCGTCGACGTGCTCGACATAGCCGTAGCCGATCGTGCGCGTGTCGGCCGCCTCATGGCGGGGGGCTCGAAGGACGCGTAGTCCTGAGGAATCGCACACCCTGAGTGCGCGATTGGCGACGTCGAAAGCTGAAATCCACGCACTTCGTGCGGAAGTGCGATATCGCGCATCCACAGTGTGCGATCTCGCATTGTTTGCACCAAGCCTGATTCCTACCGTCATGGCATCGCCGCAATTACGACAGGGGGAATCATGGACAGGGCACTGGCCGAACGCGTCGAAGACCGCGTACGCGATGCAGTGCGCCGCACCGGCATCGATCCGATTCGCGACCGCGATGCCATTCGTCGGGCCGTCGACGAGGCAGTCGTTGCCGAGACCCTCGAGGGAGCGTCCTTGGGCATCGACGCGCAGGATGTCGCCCAGCAGGTGCACGATCGGGTGGCCGGATTCGGGCCGCTGCAGCCCTTTTTCGACGATCCCGAGGTCGAAGAAGTGTGGATCAACGAGCCGGGTCGCGTCTTCATCGCACGCAACGGACGTAGCGAGCTCACGACGACTGTCCTCAGCGACGCAGAGGTACGCAGCCTGGTCGAGCGCATGCTCCAGTGGTCGGGGCGGCGCATCGATCTCAGCACCCCCTTCGTCGATGCCATGCTTCCCGACGGATCACGCCTGCACGTCGTCATCCCGGACATCACGAGGGCGCACTGGGCGGTCAACGTGCGTCGCTTCGTCGTGCGCCCCACGCAGATCCATGACCTCGTCCCCGCGGGAACCCTGACCGCCGAAGCGGCCACCTTCCTGGAGGCCGCTGTCGTGAGCGGGCTCAACATCGTGGTCGCCGGGGGCACCCAGGCCGGGAAGACCACGATTCTCAATGCGCTGCTCGGATGCCTCCCCGCGAGCGAACGGGTGGTGAGCTGCGAGGAGGTCTTCGAGATCAACCTGCCGCACCACCCCGACTGGGTGGCGATGCAGACCCGCGATGCAAGCCTGGAAGGCACCGGCGAGATTCCACTTCGCCGCCTGGTGCGCGAGGCCCTGCGCATGAGGCCGTCACGGCTCGTCGTCGGTGAGGTGCGTCAGGCGGAGGCGCTGGATCTCCTCGTGGCCATGAACAGCGGCATGCCCGCTGCCGCCACCCTCCACGCCAACTCAGCCCGCGAGGCTGTCACCAAGCTGTGCACCCTTCCACTGCTCGCGGGTCAAAACATCGCAGCCGACTTTGTCGTCCCCACGGTCGCGGGCTGCGTCGACATCGTCATTCACACGGCCACGGGTCGCGACGGGCGTCGTCGAGTCCAGGAGATCGCCGCCCTCCCTGGTCGTGTCGAGGAGGGCACCGTCGAGATAGCGGACCTGTTCACGCTCCGTCACGGCCGGCTCACACGGGGCACAGGATTCCCGCCCCATGCTGAGCGGTTCGAAGCCGCCGGCTTCGACATGGCCGCACTGTTGACGACAATTCCGAGGGCCGCGTGATGGGCCTGATCATCGGACTGGCAGCCGGACTGGGCCTGCTTCTCATGCTCCTCGGACTCACCTCTGCTCCTTCGCAGAAGAAGCGGCTGCCATCCCGCCTGTCCCGATTGATCGACCGATCCGGCCTAGAGCGCGTAACGCCGGGCGCGCTGATCGGGGCGTGCGTTGGGCTGGGACTCGTTGGGGGAATCGTTGTCCTGGTCGTGACGAGCGTGCCTTCTGCGGGTCTCATCGCAGCGATCATCCTGGGCAGCGCTCCGATCCTGGTCCTGCGTCGGCGGGCTCGCCAGCGCGGAAAGGCCCTGCGCTCCTGCTGGCCGGACGCAGTCGACCTGCTCTCCTCGGCGGTCAAGGCCGGACTGTCACTGCCCGAAGCGGTCGTCGACCTGTCCGTGCGCGGACCCGAGCCACTGCGCCCCGCCTTCGTGCGCTTCGCCTCGGAGTATCGCGCGACCGGATCATTCGATCGGGCCCTGTCCGTGCTCACCGCCGTGCTCCGTGACCCTGTCGCTGACCGGGTGATCCTGGCCCTGGCCACGGCGCGAGAGGTTGGCGGCACCGATCTTGGCCGCGTGCTCGCCACGCTGAGCGACTTCGTTCGTCAAGATGCCCGGTCTCGAGGTGACGTCGAGGCAAGGCAGAGCTGGACCGTGAACGCCGCGAGGGTTGCGGTCGCTGCCCCGTGGATCACCCTGCTCCTGCTGTGCACTCGACCCGAAGCGGTGGCGGCCTATCGCACGCCTACGGGCACGCTCATCCTCGTGGGTGCGGCCGTCATGTCCGTGGTCGCCTATCGCGTCATGATCGCGTTCGGTCGGCTCCCCGACGAACCACGGGTGTTGCGATGAGCGGCGCCGGAGCCTTGTGGGGTCTCATCGTGGGCGCGGGCATCGCGATCGCGGTCGCCGGCTATCTAGCGCGTCGGCCGGCACGACTCGCCGACCGGCTGGTGCGCGGAGGGTCCGCGCCGACAACGGCCATGCGTGGACCCGTTGGTGCCCTCATCGATGTCACCCAACCGATTCTCGATGTGGTCGCGCGCTTTGCCGGCAGGGAGCGTGATGGCGACGCCAGTCTTGCCCGGCAATTGAGTCGCGCTGGCCGTCCCGTGGATGTGACGCGGTACCGCATTGAGCAGGTGATCTGGGCCGTCGGCGGTGTCATCGCGGGAGTTGTCCTGCTCGTTGTCGTCGCGACGCGGGGGCAGGCCCCAGCGCCCGTCCTCTCCCTTGTGCTGCTGGCCGTCTTCGGCTTCCTCGGAGCGCTCCTGCATGGACGCCGGCTCGCCTCCGACATCCGCCGACGCGGCCGCCACATGTCGGAGCAACTGCCGACAGCCGCCGAGCTGCTCGCCTTTGCTGTGTCGGCCGGTGAGTCGCCGGTCGCCGCACTGGACCGGGTGTCCACGCACTTGCGGGGAGAACTCGCCGACGCACTTGCTGACGTCGTCCGTGATGTTCGCGGAGGGCAACCCCTCGTGGGGGCCCTACGCGGCCTGGCCGACTCGAGCCCGAGCCTCGACGTCACGCGCTTCGTCGATGGGATCGCGATCGCAACTGAGCGGGGGACCCCCATGGCGGAGGTGCTTCGAGCTCAGGCGGCCGATGCTCGGGCGGCCGCGCGCCGGCAACTCCTCGAGAGTGCCGGGCGCAAGGAAATCCTGATGCTCGTCCCCGTTGTCTTCTTCATCCTTCCCATCGTCGTGATAATCGCCCTCTTCCCGGGCATCCATGGCCTCAAACTCACCGTTTCGTAGCGATAACACTCAAGGAGATGCAATGAAGTACGCACACAACCTCGTCCATCGCCTGCTCGCGCGAGCAGCCGTCCTGAAGTCCGACCGCGGCGACGTCCCCGGTTGGGTCCTGGTCGCCGTGATGACCGCCGGACTGGTGACTGCGCTGTGGCTCGTCGCTGATGATGCGCTCACCAGCGTGCTGGATCGAGCGATCAACAGCGTCTCAGGCCCGTGAACTGGCGAGAAGACCGTGGGAGCTCGGTGATCGAGTTCGCCCTGGTCGCGCCACTCATCCTTGTGATCGCCGTAGGGGTCCTGCAGGTCGTGCTGGCTCTGCACGTGCGATCTACCCTTACGGCGGCCGCCGCCGAGGGTGCTCGAGCGGGCGCTCTTGCCGGCTCCAGCACGCTGGTGGCGGAGCGCCGCACACGGGAGGTCTTGTCGGATGCGCTGGGGGGCGACGCCGCCGAGAGCGTCAAGGTTCAGCGCATTCGCCTCGATGGAGTGCCTGTCGTCAGAGTCTCCGTCAGTGGGCGGCTCCCGCTCATCGGATTGCTCGGCCCATCGACCTTGACTGTTGATGGCCATGCGATGCAGGAGATCCCGTAGTGAAGCGCCTATCTCACGACGATGGGGGCACGGCCGTCGTCGAATTTGTCGTGCTCGTCGTCCTCGTGCTCGTGCCGGTCGTCTACCTGGTGCTTGGTGCCATGCGCGTGCAGGCCGGCGCCTACGCCGTCACGCAAGCCGCTCGCGAGGCGGGTCGCGCCTATGCGCAGGCCGAAAATCCTGCGGATGGCGCTCGTGCGGCGCGCATGGCGACCAACCTCGCGTTGGCCGATCAGGGGTTCGAGTCACGGCCCGATTCTGTGGTGGTGGACTGCGATGGCCGATGCCTGGCACCCGGAGGTCAGGTGAGCGTGCAGGTCAATCTCAAGGTGAGGCTGCCTTTCCTGCCGGATTCGCTGGCTGACTCCAGTGTGGGCTCGGTCCGGGTCTCGGCTGACCACGTCGTTCCTGTCGATGAATACCGAGGTGCTCAATGAAGCGGGGCAAGGAAGACAGGGGAAGCGTCTTGATCCTGACTCTGGGTCTCCTGGTTGTCTGCGTGCTGGCGGTCGGCATCGTTGTCGACGCGTCCACGGTCTTTCTCGCCCGTCGAGCCCTCCAGGCTCAGGCCGACTCGGCAGCACTGGCGGGAGCCCAGGCGATCGATGTCGATGCCTACTACGACCAGGGTGCCGCGTCTGGCATCCGTCTCGAGCCACGACTCGTGCGTGCAGCCGTAGAGCACTTCGTGAGGCGTTCCGCGGGTGATCCGCGCCTCGTCCACGTCGTACTCGACCGCGACGTCGTGCTGGTCCGGCTCGAGGCAGTCGTCCGACTCCCCTTCGCGGGATGGCTGACCCCTTCAGGAAGCTACGACCTTCAGGTGGAAGCCGGTGCCACGCTGAGCTACCGCCCCGCCACCTGACCGTACTTAGAGAGATCCAGGGCGAATTGCGCCCTGGATCTCCCGAAATGGGCGATGTCGGTGATGAAGGAGGCGCGGCGGGCGAGGTGGGGCTCAGCAGTGCCTGCACGATGCGCACGATGTACCAGATGGCTTCGGCGAACGTCACTATCACGCCGATGCGCCACACCCAATCGAGTCCGACGAGGAAGCCCCGACCCGAGCAGGCGAAGGCCTTCGAGCGCATGCTGACGGCTGATGATGCTCCGAGGATCCTTATCATCTTCGTGGTGTCGAATACACCACGAAGGCGCACGATGATCAGCATCAGTCGCTCTGTTACAAGAATGGCGAAGATATTCAAGGTCGTGCGGAGAGTGCCCACCGTCGCGCTCGCCCTGCTCGCCGTACCCGGACTCCAGGGTGCTGCCCAGGCGAAGGCTCCGCAGGCGCCCACGCAATGCGCCTGGTCAACGGAGCGACGTATTCCTTCACGGTCGCGGCCAAGAACAAGTTCGGATGGGGGCCAACCTCGAACTACCCGGCCTTTGCGACCCCGGAAGGCCCCCCGCCGCCGCCGCTCGTCGACAGCGTGGCCATCACGTCGCCCACGAGCGTTGTCGTCACGTGGCTGCCATCGGTCACGTCAGGCGGCCCGGACGTCGGGGCCGTCACCTACACCGTGACCGTGGACGGCGCGCCGGTCTGCCGCGACATCGCGACGACGTCCTGCACGATCGTGGGGCTGACCCCGAGCCAGGACTACGAGGTGAAGGTCATGGCCATCAACGAGGTGTTCGGCGGCGATGAGTTCTCCACGTCCCAGATCATCGTCAACACCAACCCGATCCAGGGTGGTACGCCGTCATGATGCGACGGTGGATTGCCGTAGCGGCCGCAGCGAGCCTGCTGCTGGGGGGCGGTGTCGCTGCGGCCGCCGCGCGCCCCACCCCCACGCCGGAGAAGCAGGCCAAGGTCTTTGCCCGCATGATCACCCGTGCTGACATCCCGAAGTCGCTCATGGTCTCCCCGGGGATCGAATACACGATGAAGGCGCACGGCGGCCAGCACCAGTCGCTGTGCGACAAGAACGGCAAGGACATCCAGGGGCGCGAGACGGACCTGCTCTACCAGGTCGAGCTCGGCGAGACCAATGTCGAGACGGACCCGGTCGCCATCGAGCAGAAGGTCTGGCCGTACGCCTCCGCCCAGCAGGCCCTGCGCGAGTGGCAATACATCGAGCAGCAGGTCAAGGTGTGCACCGGCCGGACCAACTGGCGCGGGGAGTCCGGCGGCGGCAACATCCAGTACCTGCAGAACGGCCGCACCAGCCTCACGGTCGACGGTCGCACGGGTATCTGGATCTGGATCGACAGCCGAAAGCGCGCCACCAATAGCGACAACGAGGACGGCGGCTACTACGTCCTCTACCTCGTGAAGGACACCATCCAGAGCGTGGAGTACGACTACCCCGACGCCAAGGGGCTGCCCTTCGCTGCACGAGCCCAGATCGACCAGTTGGCGTGGCGCCTGGCCGAGCGCTGGATGGACACCTACTGACAGGTGGTTCGGAGGGCCACACGTAGGCTTGCCGGCCGTGGCTATCCCTGACGTCAACGACACCCTCGCCAGCCTCGAGCAGACGCTCGCCGGCATCGAGCAGGTCCTCGACGTCCCAGCGCTGAGGGCCAAGGCGGCTGACCTCGAGGTCCAGGCATCGGCTCCCGACCTGTGGGACGACCAGGCCAACGCGCAGCGCATCACGTCGCAGCTCTCCCTCGTGCAGGGCGACGTACGCCGCATCGAGGGGCTGCGCCGCAGGCTTGACGACCTCGTCGTCCTGGTCGAACTCGCGGAGAGTGAGGACGACGCCGATTCCTGGGCCGAGGCGGAGTGCGAACTCGACGGCCTGCGCCGCGACATCTCCGAGATGGAGGTGCGCACCCTGCTCTCCGGTGAGTACGACGCCCGCGAGGCGCTGGTCACCATCCGCTCCGAGGCCGGCGGCGTCGACGCCGCTGACTGGGCCGAGATGCTCCTGCGCCTCTACACGCGCTACTGCGAGCGGCACGGCTGGCCCTTCGAGATCTACGACACGTCGTACGCCGAGGAAGCGGGCATCAAGTCGGTGACTTTCGCGGTGAAGGCTCCCTATGCCTACGGCACGCTCTCGATCGAGCAGGGCACGCACCGGCTCGTGCGCATCTCTCCCTTCGACAACCAGGGCAGGCGCCAGACGTCGTTCGCCGCCGTAGAGGTGACCCCGGTGATCGAGCAGACCGGCCACATCGAGATTCCCGAAGACGAGATTCGAGTAGACGTGTATCGCTCCAGCGGGCCGGGAGGCCAGGGCGTCAACACCACCGACTCGGCCGTGCGCATCACCCACCTTCCGACCGGCATCGTCGTCTCGTGCCAGAACGAGCGGTCTCAGCTGCAAAACCGCGCGACCGCGATGGCGGTGCTGCAGGCCAAGCTCCTGCAGAAGCAGCGCGAGGAGGAGCGGGCCAAGATCGATGCCCTCAAGGGCGACTCGGCCGGCTCCTGGGGCACCCAGATGCGCTCTTATGTGCTGCACCCCTACCAAATGGTGAAGGACCTGCGCACCGACTACGAGACGGGCAACACCGCGGCCGTGCTCGACGGCGAGATCGACGACTTCATCGAAGAGGGAATCCGCTGGCGAAAGCGCCAGGAAACCCCGGTCTGAGCGACTAGTCTGTGACTATGTCGACCTACTCCGTTGAACCCGAGGATCGCTCGTGGACCGTCACCAAGGTCGTGTCGGTCATCGTGGCCATTCTCACCGCTGCCTACATGCTGCCGTGGTGCATCGCGTGCGTCCGCGACGTCCCGCATTGGCTGGTCTTCTGGATCAACCTGCTGCTCGGCTGGACGATCATCGGCTGGATCGTGGCTCTCGTCATGGCGCTCCGGGCCCAGCGGCTCACCGTTCGCCCCTAGGGCTACGTGGATTTCCCCCCATAGGCGCCCCTGGGGGAGCCCATGATGGTCCGGTCCGGCCCAGCGGGGCGGCCAAGCCGCCCCTGTCGGGCTTGCCCGAACAGCCCGTAAACTCCTCGGGTGATCTTGTTCGAGAACGTGACCAAGCAGTACCCCACGCAGACCCGCCCCGCCCTCGAGGATGTCTCCCTCGAGGTCGAGAAGGGCGAGTTCGTGTTCCTCGTGGGGCCCTCCGGCTCGGGCAAGTCCACCGTCTTGAGGCTCATCCTCAAGGAGGAGAGCCCCAACAAGGGCCGGGTATGGGTCCTGGGCAAGGACCTCAACCGCCTGTCCAACTGGAAGGTCCCCACGCTCCGCCGCAAGATCGGCACCGTCTTCCAGGACTTCCGCCTCCTGCCCAACAAGACCGTCTTCGACAACGTCGCCTTCGCCCTCGAGGTCATCGGCAAGCCCCGCTCCACGGTCCAGCGCATCGTGCCCGAGGTCCTCGAACTGGTCGGCCTCGAGGGCAAGGAGCAGCGCATGCCCGATGAGCTCTCCGGCGGCGAGCAGCAGCGCGTGGCCATCGCGCGCGCCTGTGTCAACAAGCCCGCGATCCTCATCGCTGATGAGCCCACCGGCAACCTCGACCCTGCCACCTCCGAAGGCATCATGAAGCTCCTCGAGCGCATCAACCGCACGGGCACGACGGTGCTGATGTCGACCCACGACGCCGCCATCGTCGACCAGATGCGCAAGCGCGTCATTGAGCTTGAGCAGGGCCACCTCGTCCGTGACCAGTCGCGCGGCGTCTACGGATACGCACGGTAGGCACCCATGAGAGCCCGCTTCGTGATGAGCGAGGTCTGGAACGGACTGCGCCGCAATCTCACAATGACCCTCGCCGTCATCATTACCGTCGGTGTCTCCCTCGCGCTCTTCGGCGTCTCGCTGCTGGTGCGTTCTCAGGTCGACACCATGAAGGACTTCTGGTACGACAAGGTCGAAGTCTCGATCTTCCTGTGCAATGACAATTCGGAGACGCCGTCCTGTTCGGGTGGCAAGGTCACCGACGCCCAGAAGGACCAGATCGAGACTGATCTGGAATCCCTTAAGCCGCTGGTACAGGAGATCTACTTCGAGTCGCAGCAAGAGGCCTACGACCGCTTCATCGTGCAATACCGCGCCTCACCGATCATCGACAGTGTCACCGTCGATGCACTGCCTGAGTCCTTCCGGGTCAAACTCGCCGATCCGACCAAGTACGACATCGTGGCTTCGGCATTCGAGGGTCGACCCGGCGTCGAGCAGGTCAATGACCAGCGGCAATTCCTTGAAAAGTTCTTCCAGCTCCTCGGCGGCCTGCAGGCGATCGCTCTCGTCATTGCGATCGCCATGCTCGTGGTCACTGTTCTACTCATCGTTAACACCATGCGAGTCGCGGCATTTAGTCGCCGACGTGAGACAGGCATCATGCGACTGGTCGGTGCATCCAACTTCTACATCCAGTTGCCATTTCTCCTGGAGGCCGCCATTGCGGCCGCCATCGGTGCCACTCTCGCCACGGGCGGTCTCATCCTCGTGAAGGCCCTTGTCGTGGACCGGGTCCTAGCGCCGGCGTTCCAGTTCACGGCATTCGTCGACTGGGATGCCGTTGCGAGCATCGTGCCGATTCTTTTCATCACCGGCATCCTGCTCGCCTGCATCGCGGCGTTCCTCACCCTCCGCAAGTACCTTCGCGTGTGAGGCGACCATGCCCAGGGAGCAGGGTCGCAAGGTGGTCGCCCAAAACAGGAAAGCGCGCCACGACTATGCCGTCGACAGCACGGTCGAGGCCGGCATCGTCCTGACCGGCACTGAGGTCAAGTCCCTGCGTGCCGGTCGCGCCACGCTCACGGACGGATTCGCAACCATCGATGACGGCGAAGTGTGGCTTCGTGGAGTCCACATTCCCGAATACGACCTCGGCACGTGGACCAACCACGAGCCACGTCGGCCACGCAAGCTGCTGCTCAAGCGCGACGAGATCCGCAAGATCACGGCCAAGACGCAGGCCAAGGGCTTCACGCTCATCCCATTGGCGCTGTATTTTAAGGATGGCTTCGCCAAGGTCGAGATTGCCCTGGCGACCGGCCGCAAGCGACAGGACAAGCGTCACGCCATTGCCGAACGCGAGGCCAAGCGTGAGACTGAGCGGGCAACCGGGCGCAGGTCGAAGGGCATCGAGTAATGGGAGAGGACTTCGGGTCGGCGAGCGACCTCGAGCGGATGCTCGATGACCTCTTCCCCTATCGACGCATCACCGAGACCTACCGCCGTATCCCCGAGTCCGGCGCTTCCCGTGAGGAGGTCCTGACCGAGATCGCCGCCATGTCCAAGGCCGAAGACGCTGTGGGCGATGCGGGGCGCGTATCGGGAAGCCTCTACAGCGGCGACCACGAGCACTATCACTTTCTCGCACAGGTCTTCGAGCACTTTGCGCACGCCAATGTGCTGCAGCGCGACATGTATCCCTCGGCCACGAAGTCCGAGGGCGAGATCATCGCGATGGCCGCCGACCTCTTCCACGATCCCCAGCCTGTCGGCGTCGTGACATCGGGGGGCAGCGACAGCCTCGTGCACGCCCTCTACGCCTATCGCGAAGAGGCCAGGGAGCGCTGCGGCGTGCGGATGCCCAACATCGTGCTGCCCGTCACCGCTCACGTGGCCCTGCGCAAGGGCGCGCACTGGATGGGTATCGACGTGCGCGATGCGCCGCTCACCGACTCCTTCGTCGTCGACGTCGACGCGATGGCGAAGCTGGTCGACGATGACACGATCGCCATCGTCGGCAGTGCGGGCGACTATGCCCACGGCCTGATCGATCCGATCGGCCAGCTCGGCGAGCTGGCGCAGGATCGCGGCATCGGCCTGCACGTCGACGGGTGCCTCGGTGGCTTCCTCTTGCCCTGGGCCGAGCAGCTCGGCTACGACGTGCCCCCGTGGGACTTCCGGGTGCCCGGCGTCACGAGCATCTCGGCAGACACCCACAAATACGGGTATGCGCTGAAGGGCACATCGGTGTTGCTGTATCGCGACGCAACCCTGCGCGCGCGCCAGTGGTTCGCCTCGACCGACTGGCCCGGCGGCCTCTACCTGTCACCGGGCCTTGCCGGATCGCGCAGCGGTGGCCTGATCGCCTCGACGTGGGCGGCGATGGTCACGATGGGGCGTGCCGGCTATCTGGCCAAGGCGCAGGCCATCCTGTCCACCAACGACACGATCAAGGCAGGCATACGCCGCGACATCCCTGAACTCAGCATCATCGGCGACCCGCTCTTCATGACGTCGTTCATGTCGGATGTCGTCGACGTGTATCTCGTGAATGACGCCCTGAAGGAGCGAGGCTGGCGCATGAACGCGCTGCAGCTGCCCCCGGCCCTGCACTTCTGCGTCACCGGGCCCAACACCCAGGCCGGGGTTGCCGTGGATTTTCTGGCCAACCTGCGCCTGGCGGTCGACTATGCACTCGAGCACCAGGGGGAGCCGGCCAAGAGCGGGGCGATGTACGGCTTCGGGGCAATGCCCGATGGTGACCAGACGCTGCGCGCGGTGATGGGCGGCGTCCTCGATGCCATGCACGTCGCCGCTCCCGAGGTCTAACGTGTCGTGGGTCCTCGCCATTGACCTGGGCAATGGCGGTCCCAAGGTGGCGGCGGTCTACCCCAACGGCACTTTGGGTCCCGCATCACAGCGCGCGGTTGCGGTCGATATCGGAGTCGATGGGCGCGCAACCCAGGATGCGACCCAGTGGTGGCAGACCCTCGGTGAGGCGATTGGCGACGTCACATCGGCGATGGCACCACGACAGCCCTTTGCAATCGCGATCACCGGGCAGTGGGGATCGACCGTGCCGGTTGACGAAGGTGGCCAACCTGCCGGCCCGGTGCTGCTGTGGGCTGACACTCGCGCCCGTCGCTACATGAAGGAGGTCGTCGGCGGCCCGGTCAGCGTGCAGGGCTTCGCCCCGCAGAAGGTTTTGCCCTGGATCCGGATAACCGGAGGCGCACCAACTCCGAGCGGGGCCGATCCCACTGGCCATTCACTGCTGCTGCAGCGCGAGATGGCCGACATCTACGCGCGGGCACGCTGGCTCATGGAGCCGGTCGACTACCTCGGCATGCGATTGACGGGCCGCGCTGCCGCGACGCCGGCGTCGATGATCCTGTCGTGGCTGACCGACAATCGCATCGGGGCACGCATCGGCTACGTGCCCGAACTCGTGCGCAAGGCCAAGCGCGACCTGCGACGCCTGCCCCCGCTCGTGCCCACCGGCACCGTGCTCGGGCCCCTGCTGCCCGAGGTTGCCGATGCACTGGGTCTCGAGCCAGGTGTGCCCGTGGTCTGCGGACTCCCTGACCTGCATGCGGCGGTGCTCGGCAGCGGTTCGATTGAGCCATTCGCCACGCATGTGACCGTGTCGACGACGGCCTGGATCAGTGCGTGCGTGCCCTTCAAGAAGACAGACATCCTCCACTCCATCGCCTCGGTCCCTGGCTTCGATCCGCACCTGCCTATGGTCGGCAACAACCAGGAGATCGGCGGGGGAGCGCTGCGGTGGCTGCGCGAGCAGATTATCGATGCCGACTACGACACGCTCACCGCTGAGGCAGCCGCTGCGCCCGCCGGATGCGAGGGCATGCTCTTCGCGCCGTGGCTCAACGGCGAGCGGAGCCCGGTCGAAGACAAGGACCTTCGGGGGGCGTTCGTGGGCATGTCGCTGCGCACCGACCGGGCAATGATGATCCGCTCAGTCATGGAAGGTGTCGCACTCAACGCACGCTGGCTCTTCGACTCCTATGAGAAGTTCTGCAGGCGTCGCATCGACTCAGTGCGCATCCTCGGCGGAGGAGCGCAGTCGAGCCTGTGGTGCTCGATGTACGCCGGCACCCTGGATCGGCGAGTGGAGCAGGTGGCGCAGCCACGCGATGCCCAGTTGGTAGGGGCGGCCCTATGGGCCCTGGTCAGCCTCGGCGAGGTCAGCCTGCCGGAGGCCGCCGCCCGGGTGCGGGTCGCCGAGGTGTTCGAGCCCGGTGACTGCAACCGCGACGTCTATCAGGCTGCCTATGAGGAGTACCGGGGGCTCTACAAGCGCCTCAAGGGTCTCGGCACTTCGTAGTTCCCCGACGGGCGATCGCAGCCGACGCGGGTCACAATGGCTGGGTGACCGGTGGTCGGATCCTGGTGCGCGTGGCCCTCGTGGGAGCCCTCGCGCTAGGTGTCTTCGGCATGCATCATCTGGTCATAGCCGCTTGCCATCACATGGGCAGTGACTCCGCGTCAGCCTTGTCGATGGACCCGCATGACGGGCACGCCATGCCGACCCACACGCCTTCCGACTCTGCGGCTCGTGATGAGGCTCCTGCCCCTAGCGGTGCTGTGGGTGCCGCGGCGATGTGCCTTGCGGTCCTTCTGCTTCTCGTCCTTGTCCTTGCTCCCCGCGCTTGGGCGCACCTACGCAGGACAACGCCGCGGCGCTCGCTTCGCACGTCGCTGAGCTCGCGCAGCAGCCCCGCCCGGCCACCCGACCTCTGGCTCCTCTCGGTATCTCGCACGTGATCGATCAGGCCTGACCTGACCATCACGTCCATTTACCCAAAGGAGCTATCAATGAGATTCAACGCGTTAGCACGGGCCACCGCGGTGGCTGCTGTTGCTGCGGGCGCACTCATCGTGATGGGCTGCTCGTCCAATCACGACGCCGACATGATGAGCCCCTCGAGCACCACGGGAGCCTCGGCTGCCGATGCGATGTTCGCCCAGATG
>Ga0194118_10002345_pt1 | contig 24289 bp, 17 predicted proteins | sample TA2MahsurfametaG_2_FD_148662 | JGI IMG/M metagenome (GOLD analysis project Ga0194118, IMG submission 148662) | Freshwater microbial communities from Lake Tanganyika, Tanzania - TA2015013 Mahale N5 surface | ecosystem: Environmental > Aquatic > Freshwater > Lake | place: Tanzania: Lake...
AGAAGAAAAACACTACAAAAGAAGGAGGAGCAAGACTAAAATTTTTTACTCTAGGGTGGGGATTTTTAATGCTCATTACGTGGGGAGTTTTAGTTGACAATGACATTCAGCGGGTGCTTAGCCAATTGCCGAGATTGAAAAGGCGTTCAATAACCTTTGATCAAGGCTCTGAATTTGCTCAGTGGCGTGATTTGGAGTACCAAACAAAGTGTAAGGCATATTATTGCGATCCTCATTCTCCATGGCAGCGAGGCACTAATGAAAATACCAATGGACGCATTAGGCGCTTTTTGCCTCGATCAACTCTGATCCAGGCCTTCACTCAAACTCATATTGATAAGATCTGCAAAAAGATGAACACAGTTCCAAGAAAAATTTTAAGCTTCCATACCCCTAAGGAGATGATTAAACTTACTTCTCAGATTGACTGTTGCACTTCTAACTTGAATGCGGGGACGTTAAGAAGCACATAAATGTTTGAAAAGATTAAATAAAAGAAGGAATATCTGCTAAAATAATTGCAAGAAAGCGAAGGCAATAGCCTCAAAAACTTGCAATTATTTTGGAAAGATAAGGATGAAACCTTCCCTCAAAAAAGACCACGGTCAACAAGAATTATTTCGTAGCCGTCTCGATCAAATCATCAATAAGAATCACCCTTTGGTAAAGCTGAGTGATCTTTTGGATTGGGAAAGATTAGATACTGCGTTAGCATGCAAGAACTTTTTATAAAGTTTTTGAGCATAATTTTTCTTGGAAGAGAGATTGCCTTTTTAAGACACCAAAAATAATATGCAGAAGCTTTCTCATAACAGCCGCTACAATTACTTTCCCTACCTTACCCTTTGTCCTCAACTTTTCGACAAAAGGTTTTATGGGAGACGAACTCCTCAAGAGAGTCATAGCAGGGAAGAAAAGGATTTTCCGTAGAGAGTCTCTTCCCATTTTAGAGATGCTTTGTTTTCCCTTAACGGAAGTTCCTGAAGTTCTAATACTTGGGTTCAACCCTGCAAAAGCCGCTAATTGCTTAGCACATTTAAAAGTTGAGAGGTCTGGGAGCTCTGCTAGGAGGCTTAAGGCTGTTATTGTTCCAATGCCTGGGATGCCCTTTAGGAGGGTGACCTGCCGAGTTAATTTAGGATCATCCTGCACAAGCTTCGTAATGGTAAGGATTAATTCTTTAATTTGTTTTTGGATAAAAGCAAGATGCTCCTTTAAAGTTTTTTTCACCATAAAATCTTGAGCATGTTCAAGACGATTACTAGCCCGGGTAACATCTTTTTTAAAAACTTCAAGGCACCGCACTTGTTCTTTTAGAGCCTGCAAAGAAGGTGATAAAGGATGCCATAAAGATAAATCATGGCGAAGAGCGAACTCTGTAATGAGTTGGCTATCAATTTTATCAGTCTTTGTTCTCTTTAAAAGACTACGACCATAATGTTTGATTTGCGCTGGATTGACGATACTAACATGGCAACCCTTCTCATAAAGGAAACAAGCCAAAGGCTCTCCATATCTTCCTGTTGCTTCCATAACAATATGAAAGTTTTGAAACTTCTCTTCTCTCAAGTATTTCAAGAAATATTCAAAGCCTTGTAGCGTGTTGGCAAAAATTCTTCGTTGCCATTTTTGATTTGTTGCAAGATAAGCGATATCAAATTTTTTCTTGGAAATATCAACGCCAATAATTATCCTGTTCATGGTAACCTCTTTTCAAAGAATTGTTATCAATGTTTTAACCAACCTTGTGAACACTGGATGCCCCTCGTGGGGTCCTAAGATACTGCTCGGTTAGAAACATTAGGGAAAAGGGATCGAATCTAATCTGCTGGCTTAAAGCCTAAGCTCCTAATGAGATTCACCTTTTCCCTCACCCATGCTTAAGCTATCACATCGGTGAATAAATCCAACGTACAAGCTCAAGCATTAAGGTCTTATTATGCTGAAATAGGTCGCCCTGGAATTCCCTTGCGTCTAATAATGGGTTTGCATCTTCTCAAATACATTTACACCTTATCTGATGAAAGTGTGTGCGCACGATGGGAAGAAAATCCATATTTTCAATACCTTTGTGGAGAAGCTTTTTTTCACCACGGCTTGCCTATTGAACGATCGTCTATGAGCCATTTCCGGGAACGAATAACGCCGGAGATTTTGGAAAAACTGCTGCAAGAGAGCCTATCGGCAGCTTGTCGAGCAGGTGCGTTAAGTGTGAAGGATTTAAGGAAAGTAGCCATTGACACTACCGTTCAGGAGAAAGCCGTTGCCCATCCAACAGAACATGGATTGATGTTAAAAGCCGTTATGAAATTGGGTGAAGTTGCTAAGGCATGCGGGCTAAAGGTGAGACAAAGCTATAAAAGAGTGGTGAAAGAAGCTTCGATTATGGTGGGACGTTATTTGCATGCCCGACAGAAGAAAAGAGCAAGAAAGAAGCTCAAGTTTATTCGAACACGTTTGAAGAGGCTAGCTCGAGATATAGAACGAAAAGCCCAAGCCAAGTTCGAGGATATTCCTCAAAACCTGAAGAACACTCTAAAAAAAGCCAACCATATTGCCAAGCAGAAACTGGGAGATCCTGACTATCTCTATGCTTGGCATGCTCCCGAAGTCGAGTGCATTAGTAAAGGCAAAGCCCGCAAGCCTTACGAGTTCGGATGCAAAGTCTCTTTAGCAACTCAATTGCACGCCTCAAAAGGAGGCAAGCATTTTATCTTGAGTGCTCAAGCACTTCATGGTCGTCCCTATGACGGGCACACTCTCAAAAAAGCATTGGATCAGCTTGAAGAAGTTATCGGCTGCGTTCCTGATCAAAGTTATGTTGATAAGGGGTACAAAGGACATAAATGCGAGCGCACACGAGTTTACATGTCTGGTCAAAAGCGGGGCGTCACCCAGAAGATCAAGCAAGAGATCAAGAGACGATCCGTTATCGAACCCATTATTGGTCATGCTAAAAACGATGGACATTTAGGATACCATTGGTTAAAAGGCAAGAAAGGCGACCAACTCAATGCCCTTTTCTCAGCCGTTGGCTTTAACCTAAGGCAGCTTCTCAGTTATCTCAATGACCAGAGACAACATCTGCCTGCTTAAAAAGAACTTCTCATCTACATCTCCCATTACAAATCAAAAAATTAGAAAGCTTCTTTTTTACCTCTTTACTCCAAACGGCTTTTTAACGGCCCAGTGCTCCGTAAACTGCGATTTGAGGCCACGGCCTTCCAGAAAATAAAATGAATTGATTTTTGATAAATTAAGGTTTGGGATAATTTTTTTGTTTTTTATAAGTTCCGTTTAAAAAAGGGAGATACTTCTTCTTGCCATTTTAGGTGATTCATGGTTTATTATGATCTCAAATGTGGGCTTAATATATGATTTGAGTACCGATATTCCTTCTTATCGGAACTCAATTTTGGATCAATTGGAAGGTTATGAAAGAGCAATCATGCTAAACAGTCTTTTGGACACTGAACAATTATCTTTCCATGAGCGATCATCAGACTTTTTCTTATTGAGTCAGGTTGAGAAGGAACATATTCAGACAAAACAAGAGCCCCATAATCAGCTGCTGTATGCGGTGTTACTCAAATACTTTGAGTGTGAGGGACGCTTTCCATCATCGGATATAATAACAGGGGTCTCTCCTCATATTTTGACAATCCTAGCGGAACAACTTAATCTACCATCTAGTGAATTGGAATGGCCACCGAGCAGAACATTGAATAGGTTTCGAGCTAGGATTCGTCAATTTTTAGGATATAAAGAGATGTCATCTGCCGATAAGACAGACTTAGCTTCCTGGCTTTCAAAAAACATCTTGCTTCATGCGCCAGATGACGCTGAACTATTTGATGCTGCTGTATTCTTTTGTAGACATCACAAAATCGAACTTTTTTCCAAAGCTGCAATGGAGCGTTTTTTGTTCTCTACTGCCCGCACTTTTGAGGAAGAATTGTTCGTTAATGTTGCCAAGGTTCTTGAAGGTAAAACCAAAGAAGGCTTGGATCAACTAACTGAAGAAGGAGCTGAAAATGACAACGACAATGAAGGGATTCCCATAGATAAGCGATTACCCAAGAAATTCATTCTAAACTCTCTTAAAAGAAACACAAGTCACCTGAAAAAAGATTCCATTTATTACGAAATCGATAAGTACAGCTTTTTAAAGGGTCTCCAATTGCCACAAGAGCTTGCGCGGGCGTATCCTCGCAAAATTCTCCTTAAATATACAGCACGTATTAAAGGAACATATCCTAGCCACATATCCGCCCTTTCTCCCGAGGTACGACATAGCCAACTGGCGCTTTTTTGTTTAGTAAAGAGCCAACAATCCGCTGATACCTTGACGGATATTGTGTTGAAGATTCTAAACCGCATCCAAAATCGGGCAGAAAAGTATGTGGACAAATATATTTTATCCGAGATTAAAAAGGTTAAAGGAAAGTTTGATACTCTTCTAACATTGGCCGAAACACTTACAGAAAATCCCAAGGGTATTATTGAGGAAAAAGTTTATCCTAAGGTTTCTGAAACGATACTAGTGGATATTATTAAAGAACTGCATCATCGTCAAAAATGGTACCAGAATCAAGTGAGGGTGAAGGCTCTGTCATTTTACAACCATGGGTACCGCACAATTCTTAAGGATCTTTTAAAGACCCTTACCTTTGAAACAGATAACAAAAACTATCAAGAACTTATTCGAGCAGTTGAATGGATTAATAAAGACCCAGCTGAACGCTCTACAGAAAATCTTCCCTACCAAGAGGAAGTTCTCAAATCATGGGGCACCCTTTTGCAAAGGGATTCTTTTGAAGAACCCTCCGTATCATTTGATTTAAAGGCATATGAGTTAGCAGTTCTAGAACATTTTTCTACGGCCCTATTTGTAAAAAACATATGGGTTAAGGGCGCTTATCGATATCAAAACCCACTTTATGAAACCCCTGCTGACTTTGATCAAAAAAAGGAGTTTTACTTTGAATGGCTTGAATTGCCTGCGAGTGGGGATGAATTTGTAAAATCCTTGAAAGAAGAGCTCGAGGAGAGTCTTCTTATGCTCAATAAAAACCTTCCAACCAACAATAAAGTTAAGTTGGTTAATCGCAAGAAAGGGGCCATAAAAGTCACTCCTTCTTCCCCACAAGATCTTCCAACAAATCTTCACTTCCTTCACCATGACATCAATCGCCTCTGGCCAGACTTGCCTATGATTGATGTGCTCAAGGAGGTTGATTTTAGAGTAGACTTTTCAAAGAATTTTAAAAACGTTGGTTTCAGAAATAAAATCTCCCCAGAGACATTACAAAAACGCCTACTGCTTTGTGTCTACGGACTTGGGAGTAATGTGGGTTTAAAACGCGTGGCTAATGCTCACACGGGAGAGACCTATGGTGATTTACGCTATGTTAAAAATCGCTATTTAGAAAGCGGTTCAATCCGATTAGCCATTCAGGATGTGGTAAATGCCATTTTAAAGGAACGAGACCCTGAAATATGGGGTGAAAATATTGTAGGATGTGCCGGTGATTCCAAACGATTTAATGTGTGGGTACAAAATCTTTTTGGTGCATGGCATGGACGCTACCGTGCCCACGGATTGATGGTATACACACACATCGATACCAAATCAGCTCCCATTTATATGCAAATAACAAGACCTGGGGATTCCGAGGTTGGGGCCATGTTGATGGGATGTCTGAATCACGACACTGACATGAATCTGAATAAAATGTATACCGACACCCATGGACAAAGCTGTATAGGGTTTGCTTTGGGCCGCCTTATACACACTGATCTATTGCCACGTATCAAAGGAATTCATAAGCAAAAGCTCTTTTTGCCATCAAAGAGTTTCAAAGATAAAGTCCCCCACTTAAAGTTGGCTCTTGCGAGCGACCCCATCAACTTTGGTAAGATTACGAACTGTTATGAAGAAGTCGTCAAACATGTAGCGGCTCTTAAAACAAAAATGGTCGATGCTGATGTGTTGCTCAAGCGATTAAGCGCTGGGAATGCCAATCATCCTGTTTATCAAGCTCTGATGGAAATAGGTAAGGCCCAACGTACAATTTTTCTATGTCGTTATCTCAGCGATGAATCATTACGAATTCAAATCAATGAGGCTCTTAACGTTGTGGAGCGTTTCAATGGTATGTTAAGCTTTATATTCCATGGTAAACAGGGTGAAATAACAACCAACGACAAAGAAGATCAGGAACTTTCTATCCTAGCCTTACATTTGGTTTTGGTGTGTATCATTTATATGAATACTCTAATCGTCCAAGAAGTCCTCTCAAACCCATCAAGATCCTATACGTTGACAAAAGCTGATTTAAGAGCTCTCACACCTATGATTCATGGGCACATAAACCCTCATGGTATTGTGATTTTGGATATGGCGAAACGTCTGAATCTGAATCAAGCCCGCATGCAGAGACAAAAGGCCTTTAAATGAGCAAAATAAAACATATGCGAACGCCAATGGAAAAAAAGGCCAAACAAATCGCCAAACTTTTGAGAGGTGAACGGCCCGATTATCACTATATGAGGGCTGTTTTCTCCCTTGTTCGAAAAGAATTGGATGTCGTTGTTTTGAAAAAAGGCAAGAAACTTCCCTACGTACCAACTGAAGATGAGCTTAAAAGCTTTTACGATACAGTGTGGAAATCTAGGCATATGCAAAACGTACTGATTGTAAAGACACTGGTGTATACAGGTGTTCGAGTGAGTGAATTTGTGAAAATAAAGATATGTGACATAGATTTTGAATCTTGTCAGATTCGGATAAATGAAGGCAAGGGTAAAAAAGATAGAGTAGTTCCGTTTCCACTAGGTTTTAAGGAAATACTGGCTATCCATGTTAACACTATGATGCAAAAAGGAGCTATTTATCTCTTTGAATCAGTCCGAAAGAAACCCTACACAGATCGAGGTATACGAAAAATTCTCGCGAATTATGCTCACGAAGCCGGTCTGCCACGATCAATATCACCTCATAAATTGAGACATTTTTTATTTACGTGGCTCAAAAAACAAGGTATCGATGATGCTCTCATTCAGCCTTATTCTGGCCATGAAAGCCGTCAATCCCTTGAAATATATTCAAAACTTTCGATCACGGAGGCTCAATCAGAGTATGAAAGTGCAATTAAGAGGTTCCCTATTTAAATAGTCGTGGCCTCAAATCGCAGCTTACGGAGCACTGGGCCAATTTGGAGCATGATAATGTTATCTGATTACAAAACGCTTGAATCACCAGGCAAATATCTAGAGAGGAAGTTTCTTATACCCTATGGATTAAGTCACAATAAGGTTGCGCGTGACCTTGATATTTCTCCATCGAGAATCAATGACTTAGTTCGCAATCGAAGAGGAATAAGTGCTGATACTGCTCTACGGTTGGCGCGTTATTTTAACACGGAACCAAAGTACTGGTTAGAAATACAAATGGCGTACGACCTGGCCATTGCCCAACAAAGGAGTGGAAAGGCCATAGAAATGACTGTGAGAAAAGGGCCTAATTCATAATTTAAATACAAGGAAGATGGACCAGCAGGAATGAATCATAAATCAACTTATAATGTGTTAATTATTTATGGTGCACAGTAGGAAAATACGACTGATACAACGAACCGGTAACAACTTGTGGTGTTAAGGATGGAGATAAAGGTTGGAAATGGAATTCATAAGGAAGTACCTTAAATGCTAATAATGGTGGGAACGAACTTAAAATAATTGGATCGTTCGCATGCATATCATGGCCTGCTTGGTACCGATGCATGACGCCCCTTTGTTCTCCTACCGTACTTGAGGTAGCAAGAACTAAATACTTTAACTTTGGCTTGTGCTCTTTGACACTATTAAAAAACTTCTCAAAAAACCCATAAGGATCTCTAGAAGTAACGTTACTTCTTTTTTTTACTTCGGGACGCGTTTCTTCCGTAATGACATTACACATCTCTGATTCTAAAAATAGACAATGAGCACATCTTTCACATACATCGTTTAATGAGTGGATGTGAATTGTTAAAAATTGCTCAATTTCCTCGAATGGTAAATATTTCCTTAGTAATGACTCTAAGTTGTTATAAAGAAACAGCCTTAACAACTGTTCACTATGAAAAAAATCAGGGATCAACCGTAAAGAAGTAGAATAGCATGCTTGTACGTCCTGTAATCTTGAGTCAAGCTCGACAGTCAATCTTAGGTTATCTCTTACTGCTGTTTGAGATTGACGTAGTATACTATCCGTAATTTGGCGACCACTAAGAACCTTCGGTTGAATGTTTATCATCTTTTGCACGCATTCATCATAACCGTTTCGCCTTCTCTCTAAATCCTTTTGTGCCGAAACATAAGTATCAAGTTCTCTTTTATACTCCAATGATTTTTGCTTTAGATTTGCTGGAATTCTTTCGGATGTATGAGAAAGGACATAACCTAAGTTTCCTTTTAAAAACCCATCATATAATTTATCTCCATCATATGGTCTATCAAAAGTTATAAAGGTAAATTCTTTAAAATCTGTCGGCTCTAATAATTCGATTAATCGATTACCTGTACCGCTTAAGAAAACAGCTCGACGCCCAGTCATAGGCTCTAAAATAGGTATATTTGCATATTTTCCCTTTATGATTGTACCAAATGAAGCAAGGACTATATTCCTCGTACATAATCTTTGAAGATTTTGTCTAATTATGTGCAATATCTGCTCATTAGCTGACGGGAACTTTTGTAAATCTTTGTTTTCTAACCAATAATCATTTAGCTCGCTAGATGAGCTTACATCCTTTAGAATATCACCAATACATTTATCATCGGCATTAAGACTCAAAAATATTGGCTGTAAGGGTGGATTATGTTTTAACAACTGCCTCAGATTGGCAATTACTCCTTCTGGCTTTTGCGCCATGCTAAAGAGTGTACGCTGAATGCCAGTAACCCCATTTGCCATTAAGTCATGAGAATTATCTACAGAATGCTCTGGAGTATCTTCCTGCATTTGGAGTATAAATGTTTTCTTCCAACGCCATCCTTCTTCTACCTGCTCAGCAGCTAAAGAAGGGATTGTTGTGTGAATGAAAAGTAATAATGCGTACTTTAAAAATTTCATATTTAGCATACTCAAATAAGGAGCATGATATGTGCTTATATTTGTATTTTACCTTTTACAGCCTCTTGCTCTGTTTGGGAAAAGGAAGCCATAAGAATTTTTCTTATGTTGGCTGTGTTAGCACCGTAGTTCCCTTTTATATTAAGCGAGCTAAACATTGGTTGCATTAAAACCGGCTTGAGCAAAGTCAACAGAGTCCCGATACCATCATCAGTCATACGATTCCAAGAAAGGTCTAGAATAACTAATGAATTGTTATCCTTAAAATAATTTCCAATCAAACTCGCGCCTTGATCGCAAATTGTATTGCTGCTTAAATCAATATCCAACCGTTTTCCTCTCGCAGATAACTGCAAAGACTCATTCTGAATAGATTCTAACGCCTCACTAACAGACAAAGGACGGGGATGCTTTATTGCTTCAACAATAGAATCGTCAGTTATATTTAAGTCTGCGGCTGTTATTTTTAAGACACAGTCCTCTATTGATGTTTTAAAATGAGGTCTCACCTGGGTATATAGATCATATCCATTATATCTATCAACTTCTGTACACAAGACAGGTGTTGGTGTTTGAGATAATAAACATATGGCTGAAATCATTAGTGTTAATTTTTTCATTTTAGCCTCCCTCTTATTGTTTTTAGTATATCATCTTCATATTAATAAATCAAATGATCAGCGGGTTGACTTAATTATTCAAACTCTTTTTGGAGCCATTATCAATAATAATAGCCCTTAATAATTATTGGCACCAACATATTCAATGGACGTGGGTCGGATCTAATTCACCGCCAAGTAATGGAAACCCAAATGAGAAATTTTGTCCCCATGTCGACGGAAATTTAAGTCCTTGCGCGCCACCAAGCGTTTCGTGAACATCAAAAAAGTGGTCGGTCTCTTTGTCAATGTCAAAGGCTTTTCGCTTTTCATCAAACTCTTTATCTTGTGATTCAGATTTTCTCATAATTTTAGTTAGATCTTGTAGTTTTTGAAAGACTTCTCTAAACAACAGATGAACGGCAACCTTTGTTTTTTGCCGATCCAGATGACTGTCTTCATAAATACTTTTACATAGCTGGGCAAATGGTAAGAGAGAGGGAATGCCGCTCTGGACAGAATCTAAATATAGCTGCTGGAAATCAGCATACTTGTCTTCCACGTCACCTGGACCTTGTTTATCCCCAGTATCTTGATAGGAGTCGCGAACGCGTAAATGCTTTAAATGATAAAGAAGATCTTCTCTGTCTGTAGGAATTTTGCTTGTTATTCTATTCACAATCCTGTCAGCTTCTGCGCTGAGTTCTTTGTAATTATCGCATCCGGTAACTGGAATAATAAGATTCAAGGAAAATATTAATATTGCCAATATTCTGATCGTCATTTTTAGCCTCCCTCAATTAGTATCTTTTGATTGCCGTCATTGTTTTAAATAAAATCTCGCTTCCATAATCACTCCGGGTAAGAAAGTTATATTCAAAATGGCCTAAATAGTCAAACAACCCTAAAGCTTGATCAACTAAATGTTCATTTGGGGTTGTCAGAAAGCTTCCTACTAAAGCCGCATTTACACCAGCCATTTTTAAAAACCAAGGCTGTACGCTTCTAATGGATCTTACCTCAATGATAGCTTCCCCATATGTCATATCCTGCTTCTCCATTTCTTCTTCTTTGAAACGTCCCATGGAATTAGATGAATGTAAAATCCATGGCGGAGAAAGAACGTCATACTTACCCGTTCCTTCCTGCATTATACCAGAATTGAGGGGGTCAATAACATATCTTTTTATTGGAGTCGTAACGGTATCAATTGATTGGCGATAATAATCCTCAAAAAGGGTATGTATTGCTAAGCCGTTAGCTGTTAGGATATTTGGCCTAAAATTTCTTAACATTGCCGTTCCTATGATACCTTGATGTAAGAGAGAACTAATGACACCTTTGTTGTTGGAATAAAATTCATCTTGGAAGCATTGTGAAAAATGACCCAAATTGACGACTTGTCCACTCTGATCAAAAAATTGTTCTGCGTAGTTCGTTTTTCGAAAAAGACCTGGTACGTCGAAAATTTTATCAAACTTAAAATTATGGGTTTGCATGGCATTCGCAAAGTATTCAGAGTAGGTTAGCCCTGTTATTTTTAGATCCTTCATCATTGAGGAAAATGGTCTGCGCGACATAAGGTTTAACCGCATCTTAGAATCAATTTGCTTATACTTTTGTTGATTTCGCATGATCTCTATTAAAAATTGCCTATCCCCAATGTCATCAATAGGGGTCATATTAACTAAGGTTAATGCATGTAGAAACACAAACCCATCCAATGGTGTGCAAACCTTTTGATACATACGGAATAATTGCGACTGTAACTTAGGAATTAACTTTTTAGTATTTTCTTCCGAAGCTTTGTAAGCTCTTTCAGCCTCATCCGTTTTAAATTCCTCATAACATTCCTTACACGCAGTATAGGCATTGCCACAAAGTTCTATCTTTCTATAATGAGCCAAAAATAATTCTCGATTCGGGAAGCTTGCTGAAAATTTTACCATATCTGCACTCTCAAAGCCGAAAAGCGAAAAATATAAGGGTATGGTGATATTTAAGGGATGTTGAATCGTTGCTTGGGGTGAAAATTGGGGTTCCCACTGATCGTTTGGTCTAACAATCTCTTTTACTGCTTCAAAATCTATCTCAGGATTGTCTTCAATTCGGAACTCTGCGCTTTTATACATCAAAGAAATATCATCTCTCCAAACATGAAAAGTTGTCGTTGAACTTTGCAAAAGAATAGCCTTCAGCGACTCAACAGCAGTTAAGATGCTAGACATGCATAATTTTAAATTATCCTTTTCACGGGGTAAGAAGGATCGTGTAACAAACTCGATATCATTTGAGTCTATCACAACATGCCATAAGCAAACCTTATTATAATGAAAGAAAAACAAAGGCTTTTTTTGAACATGGTCATTTATTTCCCAAGGATATAAGCCGCTGCTTTCTTGAAACTCTAAGCCTAACTTAAATTTCATAAGATTATCTTGGGATGGAAGATCCTCAGCCTCCATTCCCCATGTTGTGAGTACTGTTAGCGTAAGGATTACGAGCCAAATAGAAAAGGTTCTATGATTTATTTTCATATGAGTGAAACTGCTAGTTGTGTGATTGGATGCAAATTTAGGGCCTAAAAATATCAAATTGGAGGAAAGTTGTCAAGGTAGTCAGAATGGCTTCTTCCATTACATATAAACATGAAGGTATTGATCTTTGGTGGTTTGTAAAAATATCATCGACGGTCTGCAAAAGAAGGTAAAACACGGCAATTTCCAAAGCAGGGTTTTGATTCTTCTAGTTTTATAAAACAAGACGTTGTTCGCAAGCAGATTTGAGGTGTATGAGTTGTCGGCTGTTTAGGCTATTCCAATCTGATGCATCGATCCAATATCCTTGACGCCGATAAACGGGTAATTAGCGAGCAAGAAGTGTTGTTTATGGAGCCACTGAACAAAGTGCGAGACTGCAGTCAATATGCGGTTAATGGTAGTGGCTTTATAAGGTTTTGGGGTATTTTCCGAAACTGTCTGTTAGAGGATTCGCAGAAAATGCTTGGTAACGACGGACGCCCAGCTATTGACGTGGTCGTGTCCGAATTCTTGGGTGACTAAGACTTGGGAATTCTTCTTAACCCATGGTCCTAAAAAGGGGGCAGCTCCAAATTAAATGTGTTTTTACATACTCGATTGTTTGAATCATGGGTTCACCTTGCGTCAAACATGCCGTAATTGCGGCAGAAAGCGTACGGCCGGTGCCGTGAGTGTTGCGTGTTAGTCATTCTCACCTATAGATATTTTCGATTTTTAGCAACAAAGATTAAAAGATTTACGCTACTATTATACCGTACGAAAAATCCCTTACAAAAAAGGAAAAATAAGATGGAAGTAGTTTTGAGAAAAAGCATAAAAATATCTTCTCTCTACCTAGCAATGCTAGCTTTATGCTGCTTTAACAATAAGGCTGCTGAAGAGATTATTTTGGATAAGGACAGGGGGTCACATCAGCTTGTCACCTCTATCCTACAAACCGATAAATTAACTCAAAATGCAACACAAGATAACTCAATAATTGTTGAAATCATTAGTCCACATACATATCAGCAAAAATTACTTGCACTGTCTACTGATCAGGCTTATACAAATGATGATGAAGATACAATTACAATCGATGATAAATCCACCATTGTAGTAACCAGTGATCTTTCTAACTCTCAAGGTAAAACTACATCTATAAAACCTCATATATTCAAACAACATAAAACACTCGTTGCTGTAGTAATTGATGTTTTTCGCGCGTTTACAACAGCCTGTTATATATTAGAGAAATTACCAGCTTCCTATATGTTTACAAATAAGAGCATAGTTGTTTCTCAACATGTATCTAAGTTCTACGATCCTTTCCTTATTGGCAAAGCAGAGAGAGGAGCTACCCTAAAGTATGATATTCCAAATTCACCCACACGTGTCAAAGAATTTGAGCTTAAGGGTCGAAACGTCCTTCATCGTACTGAAGGGGGCGCAAATGGGATAATGATGTTGAAGGGATTTGATACCATCCTTGTAGCAAGCCTTGCAAATGCCGATGCAACGGTAAAATATTTATCGAAGCTTCAAAACCCACGGGTTAGTCTTATACCTATGGGCCATGAGGGAGTGACACCCTCATTGGAAGATGAACTTTGTGCTCAGTACATTGATGCTCAACTTAAGGGTAAGGCAATTGAGTTGTCCCAATATCGCTCTACCTTGCGTGAGGGACCAGGTAAATATTTCTTTTCGGATGACCAGTGGCAATATCCAAGCCAAGATTTTGATCTATGTCTTGAGATAGGTCGATTTAATTTTGCCATTCAAGCCGAAGTTCAAGATGGCTATGCCACTTTAAGGGCTTTGGACAAGGGAGGATCCTAGAGTAGATTTTGAGCACGGAAATTGTATTAGCTCTTTAAGAAAATCTCTAATCCCATGATTAGTCCACCGTAGTTCATTAAGTTTATTTCTCGTTAGTTTATTCCACTCATCACGATTTACAGATTTCTTAATATCAAGCATATAATTAAAGTGCGGAGTATTAAGGGCAAAATGCATGGGGTGGATAATGATGACCTTGGTTCCTTGTCTTGATAATGCATCTTTTACAGCTTGGGGCATTACTAAAGGATGCTTGCGCCACAAATACCCCCCATCTTCTAAGAATATTGGTACTTCTAGCAGTCCAAACCTATCCTTAAAAGGTTCTACAATTTCTAGGTCAGTGCATACATTCGATGAAATCAACATACCAGCTTCTGCCATAGCTTGCTGGGAAGAATTGCAAATAGCAAAACGATGACAACGAAAGGCAGCCAGGTTGTGGGGTAAATCCATAACGTGCTTTGTCACTTCATCAATTGTAGAGCCATGGGAAGAACCCGGAGAAAAATAAGGATGAAGCCCCACTTCAATCTCATCCATACAGGTTTCCACGGCCGCTGATCGATGTGTGATAAAAACTGTTGGTTTAATCTTTTGGTTTTTGAGAAAGTCGAGCGTTTCCTCTATGGCTGGTTCACATGCCCAATCAAGGTCGACAGTTATAATGATCTCGTTCATCGGCGTATCTCATGAAAGTGTCGGAACATATTCTCATCGATATCATGCTTACTAAATAGTTCAGTCATAGAACCATAGGTACGTAAATCATTTGTCCGAGGGCTTGTTGACCAAGTATCATTGGTGCGCATATATTGAGCATTTCCATAGGATAAAATATTAAATAGAGATGCATTCATCTCTTCATTATCCTTAAAATGGAGTTGAATATTTCGCCCTTCTAGAGCTTGTTCAACCCTTTGTTGGAAATTCTCATAGAAATCAGTTGGAATAGCATGGGCAATATCACGATCAGGGGCGTCATATGACATGTATTGATAGAACTTCCAGGATGAAACTGTTCCTTTAGTTTCTTCAACGCCATTGAGAATGGCTAATACCTCATCGGGCAGAAAGGAGTGATTTTTTTGGCTTACGACACTATGAATCTTAAGTTTTATATCATTCTGGTAAAGCAAGCCACAGACTTGTGTTATATGTTCATAATACTTTTTATGTCCTTTATAGTTTCTACCAATCTCGCTTAAGAATTGATCATTGACGCTATCGATCGTAACAGCAACGAGATCAACGACTCCTTTCATTTCATTGGCGACATTCTCATTGAGGAAAGCGCCATTTGTATACATTTCAATTTCTAAATTCTTTTTAGGCTCAGGGGAGCGGAACGTTCGGATGTGTCGCAGTAATTCAATGAAATCAGTGGGAGGATGCTTCCCAATAATTAAGATTTCACCCCCAGAAAGTGTGAGACGACGGAATCCAAGATTATGATATAAATGGGTTATCAGTTCCTTTTTACCATTAATATCAAGCTCTTGTTTTAGTTGGTGAGGAGCATTCTCAAGCACACAGTAGGAGCAGCGCAGATTACAACGGTTTGTAACCATCCAATAACCTTTGTAGAACGTGTCAAGCATATTTGATCTCCTTTTGTTGGCGATAATCAGAGGGGAAAGGCGTAATCTGAGTTCCATCGAAATAGTTGATAAGCTCAGAGTCATAAAGTCCGTCACCAAATACCTGCACTTGGCCGGACCAATTATTATGCTTGAGTAGTCGATGAACAGCACGTAATTTAGATGCTTCCCATGGAGCAATAAAAGTTATTCCTTGGTAAGATTCGAAACGAAAACCTGTGATATTTGGTAGGGTTTCAGCTGGAACAGAAAGCTGCAGAACTTTTCCGTTGAATTCTATACGCCTACTCGCAGTTAAGGTTGCCTCAAGCCTGGCTATATCCTGTTGTTCAAATGATGCGATCCAAAGAGGAGAACCATTACCATTTGTAACAACAGAGCCGCTATATCCTACTATCCAGTCAGCTGCTAGATTGTAATTCTTGAAAGCTACGAGAAGGTCAGAGATCGGCCGAGCACTACAAACAATGCGTTTAGGATAACTCATAAAAGCACTTATGCACCTTTGCGTTCTTCCCGGATCATCCTTATGGAAAAGCGTACCATCAAAGTCGCTAACAGCTATAATCTCATCATTGCGAATTTTGGCAGCCAACAATCGAGATAACATTTCATCATCATAAAGATCGCCAATTTCTTTCGCCATTGAGGATAGAGTTTCCAGATTGTTGAGCATGTCTTCGATGATCTCTGTTGTCTTCGTAGAATCATCCGTAAAGCAGGCATACGGTAAGTCGTTTAAGATTTCAGCTGCAGCGTTGTTTGTTTTTCTAGCAACGTTAGGTATTCCAAGAGCAAGAGTTTCAAAAATGGAGCGCCCAAAGGTCTCACATTTTGAGGCTGATATATGAATATGCGCATCCGCAACAACTTCTGCCATCTTGCTCGGTTGGACATATCCTTTGAATTCAATAGCATCAGCAAGCCTTAAATTCTTGATCTCATTTTGTACTTGTGCAAAGTAATCTTCATCTTGGACAGGGCCAATGATTTGAAGCTTTGAAGTAGGAAAGGCTTTCTTAATATTCTTAAAGATACTAATTAAACCGAGGATATTCTTTTGAGGTTTGATACTACCGATACTGCAGAATAGGGGATTACCATTAAAGTTGCGGGTTTTGTGTATAAGAAACTGCGTATTTACTCCCCGAGGGATAACATGAATGTACTCTCCTGGAATTGAATAAACCTCCATGAGTTGCTGTTTTTCGAGATGGCTTGGTGTCAGTATATTTTTTGAACTTATCAATGTTTGATATTCAGCTTGAAAATAACTCTCCGGCACAATCTCACCAGAAACTCGGTAAGAAGGCGTCAGAAACATAGGAAACGTCCATACGTTCAGGTCTTCTCTCAAAGATATATTGATTAAACCAAACTGCATCGAAGCGTGAGAAAATATCACATGGGTAAAATCTTGTTCAACAGCCTTTACTTTTTCTGCAATGAAACGTGCATTCATTAATCGCCTATCGAATCGGTTTGGTAAGTTAAATGGACAGGTAAAGTGCCATGTAGCAGTGGGGTCTGCTTGCGGACCAAATTGCATAACCTTCAGTGCATCACTAAAAATTCTTTGAAGGGATTCAATCAACCTTGCTCCGCCATCTCGCTGGTTTTCAGAAGGGCCACATTTTTCAGTTACAAGTAATATTTTCATGACAACCCCTCAAATATCTCTTCGTAACGGTTGAAAACATTTGTCCAACAATAAGTATTGATAAATGGTTGTCGAGATGGTGGATTTTTAAGGATACGTTCTATTGCTTCTGTGAGTTGCTCTTGATTTTCTGGATTTACAAGTAACCCACGTTCATCTGTGATAACTTCTGAAAGAGCTCCACTATTACCAGCAATTACATACGTGCCAGCTGTGAGTGCCTCTAAAATTGATCGCCCCATACCTTCACAATGAATATAGGAACCTCCCTCAACTTCTGTGGGATAATCGCAACTTAATTGCATATAGATACTTGCATGGGCAATTTCTTGGCATGTCTCCTGGTTATCCAAAACACCTAAGAACGTAATAGTTGGTTCAAGATTATATTTTTCCACCTGTTCTTGTATTTTTGGAAGGAGAGGTCCATCTCCTGCAAGTCGTACATGAATAGCATGACCACGTGATACAAGTTTGTTAATCAAAGAAATAAGTAGGTAGTGATTCTTATAAGGAACAAATCGCGCAGCGCAAAATATGGTTGTCGGTGGTATAAGTGGCGTTAAGTCGGTTTTTAATGCAGCAGTATTTACTCCCCCAACAACGCGTTCAAATGGACACGTTATGTTAATTTTACGCAATCGAGCTTCAGTATGTGCAGAGTTTGTTATGATAAGATCTAATGTTTCGTTTATGGTTGAAGCCCAGTAAATTTGGCGATTTTTATGTATGGGAATTTGATTACGAATAAGCGGGGCTTTAATGATTTCGTTTCCGCCAGTCCGATAAATTAATTTTGCTTGGGGTAATAGTTCACGAATCTGCCTGAGTTCTTCGATCCATCTACCACTATTAAAAAATAGAAAGGAAGGATTAAAAAGATTAGGGATATCTTCTAATTTTACAGATATCCTTCCTGCTTTACTTAAGAGGCAGTTTTCTCCATTTGCATTTTTTGTAATGATACCCGCCAAAGGATACTTAGAATGGTTTGTAAAATAATCGATAAAGTAGCCCGCGTGGACTTCCATACCCCCAGGAAGAGGGGGTAGTCGATCGGCAAAGAAAAGAATATCTTGAGCCATGTAAATAAACCCATTTAAAATTGCGAATCAAGTATGTTTACAATACGTTCGGCTGCATAGCCATCACCATATGGATAATGTACTTTTGACATCGAATCTAATTTCGTAGGATTCTCGATTAACTCTTGACACGCAGAAATAATCGAATCTTTATTCGTTCCTACAAGCATAGCTGTTCCAGCTTGTATTCCTTCAGGACGTTCCGTTGTATCTCTGGGGATCAATACCGGCTTTCCTAAAAAGGGCGCCTCTTCTTGTATACCCCCTGAATCAGAAATTATAAACGTACACTCATTCAAAAGTCGAACAAATGACATATGATCAAGTGGTTGCATGAGCTCGATATTTGCTATCTTAGAAAGTGTTTGATTAATGGGTCCTTGTATGGCTGGATTTGGATGTAAAAGAAATTTAATGTGCAAATCACTATACATTTGGGCTATGTGTTTTAAAGCAGCGCATATCTCTTTTAAGGCTTGGCCATGATTTTCTCTACGATGAACTGTAACAACCACTGTTTGTTGCGAACTATTTTTAATAGGGATATTGGATTTGCTCACTAGTCTTATGGCATCGATTGAGGTATTTCCAACGACCCAAACTTTATCAGAATGTATGCCTTCAGATATGAGGTTATTGAGAGTTTGGAGGGTTGGAGCGAAAAAATAAGTTGAAAGCTGATCAACTAAACAGCGATGACCTTCCTCTGGCCAGGGGGAATAGAGATTTCTAGTGCGTAAACCAGCCTCAACATGACCAACAGGTATGCAAGCATAATAGGCAGCTAGAGCTCCAGCAAATGCCGTTGTTGTGTCCCCTTGAACAAGTACGACATCAGGTTTTGCATCCGCAAGTATGTTTTCTAGTTTTTTGAGGATATAAGACACACTCTGGCACAGAGAACGTTCTTGAGTAGGGTTATTTAATTCGTAATCAACACATATGTTTAAATGAGAAAGAAATGGATCAAGAAGGTCGGTATGTTGGTGCGTTATGCATACTCGACTTCTAAAGTTTCTATTTTGATTCAATGCACATAGAACAGGAGCTAACTTAATAACTTCTGGACGAGTTCCAATAATTGTTAATATGGACTTCATTCAAATACTCCCGCAAAATCAAGAAGCATCTTTCCTGTAATTTCGTGAGATGCAATATCTTGAAACTCTCGATGAGCTACGAGGCCAATAAGTAAATCCGCCTTAGCTATTGCTTCTTGTAACGGTATAGTATCGGGAAAATAAGGATCAACGCGAAGTACCATAGCTTCTTTTTCCAGCGCATCTACTATCATGAGTGCCGGGGATTCTCTGAGATCAGGTACATTTGGCTTATATGTTAAACCAAGGCAAGCAACAACACGGGCATTATTTTCTTTGATTGTTTTTCTTATCTTTTCAATAACCCATTTGGTTTTATTGTTATTTATTTCTCGAGCTTTTGTAATGAGCTGGGTAAGGGGAGGGGTCGAAGAAGCTAAGAACCACGGGCTTAGAGGAATACAATGGCCCCCTACACCAGGTCCAGGGTTGTGTATATGTACACGAGGATGCTTGTTAGCAATATGGATAAGTTCTGTAATGTTCACATTAAGATGATCTGCAATCATCGAAAGCTCATTGGCATAAGCAATATTGATATCCCGATAGGTATTTTCAGCAAGTTTCACAGCTTCGGCGGTTCTAGCGTTAGTTGTAATAATATCTCCATGGACAAAGGACTTATAAAAATTTACTGCTTTTAAAGCGGAATCTTCGTTAATACCTCCAATGACACGATCATTGTGCGTAAGCTCATGAACAATATTCCCAGGCAAAATACGCTCAGGACAGTAAGCAATATAAATTTCTGGATTATACTTATGCAGTTTTTGAGCCATTGATTCAGTTGTTCCTATAGGCAGAGTGGATTCAATGAGTACCAAGTCTCGAGTACGCAGATGAGGAATGAGTGCATCAACGGCTATATTTAAATAGGAAAGATTAGGTTTATGGTCGGATGTTAGAGGAGTTGGAACAGCAATTATGTGAATATCTGCAGCTTCTACCTTTGTTGATATCTTTAGATTACCAGAGGTGATTGCATTTTCTAGCAAGAGTTGCAGATTTGGTTCAGATAAAGTGAACTTTAGAGATTGAATGTGATTTACAACCTCTGGGTTAATGTCTACCCCCAGCACGGAATATCCCGAAGTTGCTAGAACACAAGCAGTTGGAAGCCCAATAAAGCCAAGACCTGAGACACAAACACTCTTTTTGTCTTTAACATCAATCATCGATTGTTCTCTTAAATGAAAGTGGTAATGTATACTGAAGAGAGCTCTATTGTCTAGAGACATTTTTACATAAGATTTATATAAACCGTGTTTTAATGACTCTTTCCCATTGTTAATGATATGATATTAGATTATATATTGTTTTCTTTCTAACGTTGATAACATGGATACTGACGATGCATGAGGTAACAACTCGGCAAGCTTTTTCTTTCGTTTTTAAGATGATCCGTCCTTTTGGAATTGGTTTAGTTGTAATGTTTGGGGTAGCCATTATATGGGCAGCTGAAATATCTCTTAGACCCTATGTATTAAAGATTATTTTGAATCGTATCACTGACCATCCATCTAGTACTATTATTGACTATATCTTTTATCCTGCCCTTATTTACGTGTTGCTGGGCATACTATTTAGCACGATTTTTCGCCTTTATGATTATTTTGTAAAAATTAAAATGCTCCCAATTTTAAAACAAAATATTACCACCTATGTTCTCTCTATACTTTTACAACAAAGTCATCGATACTATCAGGATAATTTTTCTGGTAGCCTAGCAAACAAATTGAATGATTTAGTGACTTATGTTCCCGAATTAATTCAGGTCTTGATTGATCGTTTCTTTAGTCACATTCTTGCTCTTATTATCGCAATTTGTACGCTATGGTGGGTTAATTATAAATTTGCATTGGCTTTATGTTTGTGGGTTGTAACTTTTACAACCATTGCGCTCCTTCTTTCAAAGAAACTATATCTGCTATCCGATAGATGGTCAGAGCTGGGATCTACTCTTATGGGTAAAGTTGTTGATACGCTCTCAAATATGCTGTCTGTACGTCAATTTGCACGTAATACTCAGGAAAAAGTAAATTTAAGTCAAACTGTCACTCAAGTAGTTAAAGCTGAACAAAAACTTGAATGGACTTATTTCTTGATGTGGTTGTTCTATGGATATTCTTTTGTATTTGTTCAAGCGTTTAGTATTTATTTTCTGATTGTAGGCCGTCAACAAGGAGTCATTTCTGTGGGTGATTTTGCTCTGGTTCTTTCTATTAATGTCGCAGTCGTAGAGTTTTTGTGGCAGCTTGCTAAAGAATTCTCTGATTTCTCAAAATATGTAGGTAAAATCACCCAAGCTTTACGGGTGAGCACAGCACCTATTGAAGTCTGCGATTTACCAAATGCTCAAGCTCTAAAAGTAAAAGATGCCTCTATCGTATTTCAGAATGTAAGTTTCTTCTATAATGTGGCAACCCCCTTTTTCAAAAATCTGTCGGTTACTATACAATCAGGTCAGCATGTTGGCTTGGTGGGTTATTCTGGTAGCGGTAAATCAACTTTTATAAATCTTATTATGCGTCTTTTTGATGTAACGGATGGAAGAATTCTTATAGATGGGCAGGACACCCAAGAGGTAACTCAAGACAGCTTGCGCCAAGCCATTGGAATAATACCACAGGATCTTTCTTTATTCCACAGAAACTTAATGGAAAATATTCGATTTGGTAGGCTGGACGCAACGGATACGGAAGTTGTAAAAGCGGCAAAAACTGCACAAGCTCATGAGTTTATAATCAACTTACCTCAAAAATATAATTCTATAGTTGGGGAACGGGGTATTAAATTATCCGGGGGACAGCGTCAGAGAATTGCCATTGCTCGGGTTATATTAAAAGACGCGCCTATTCTCATCTTGGATGAAGCAACCAACCAACTTGATTCAATAACAGAGGCCTTTATTCAAGAAGGTTTATGGAAACTTATGCAAAACAAAACAACCCTTGTTGTCGCTCATCGTCTATCAACTCTTTTGCACATGGATCGTATTTTGGTATTTGATGGAGGTAAAATTGTTGAAGATGGTACCCATCAACAATTACTCAAAAAGAAGGGCATCTACTCAATACTCTGGCATGCCCAAGTAGGTGGTTTCTTACCAGATAATCCTTTTTAATAGCATGCAAATATTGTCCAAAAAAGGACAAATAAGATGAAATTACCCTGCAAACGATGCGGTAACCCACAAACCCACAAGAATGGCTATGTAAGAAAAATGCAAATGTACAAGTGCCGGAGTTGCACTGACAGCTTATTTGATCATAATCTTATTGAAGCTTTATACTCAAATCCTCGAGCAGGTATCGAACATTGATTACTAAGATAGCTAATTCTTTAGCTAATGTACCTTCGTTATCATTAATATAAGTTCCTGAATCGAAAGTCTTACTACTCTTAACCCTCAAAGGTTCTAGTTCAAAAGGGTCTACATGCGAAAAATGATTTCTAATTTGATCGGTATCTCTCAGCCCACCTAGTTCTGGATAATCATTCACTTCTTTGAGGAGTTCATAAAACGTGCTTACGAGAAATTCGTAAACCACGATACCTGTCGTACTTGTTTTTAAGTGCTGCTTTAAACTGTTCTCAACACGAGTTGGTTTGTGAAATCGATGATTCGCCTGAACTTGTTGTCTGGATATAAAGTCTCTTAGCTGATGAACCTTATGGCCACGACTTTTATTCAGAAGCTCTTCCTTTAAATCAGTAAGTACCCGTGTTTGAATAGAAGAAGGCTGAGGAAACATCCTTTCATATTGAGTGGTGAAACTAGCGATAGATTGCTCAACAAGTATAAGGACTTTATCGAGGTCGTCAGGTGCTGCGGCAACAAGGACTTCGCTGCCTAGTTGGTATAATCTCTCTTGTATGCCCTGGAGGGTCTGTAAATCCTTTTTCTCTTGAGGCTGCTGAATACGTAGAACATCAGCCATTATTTTAGCTTTACCCTCTATGATAATTTTATGGGTATCTTTGGTTGTCTCTGATTCCAAGGACGTATTAACCCCAAGTTGGGTTTTGATGAGTTCAATTATTTCTAACAAGCCTTGAATTCGGGCACGTCTTAAGTTATTTTTATCCTGCTTAGAAGATAAGCCTGTTCGATGAACTTTATGGAAAAGCATTTCCAAAACCGTTGTAGGGTCTTTATCCCATTCAAAAATGGTTTGGGGTAAGGCAATACCAGCTTCTTTTAACTTATCAGAAAATTCAGCATATTTATCCGAAAGGTTACCAAACACATTACAAGGTTTCATTTGATCTAGAAGTCGCCGTAAATTCTGTTGTTGTTCTACTGCTTTTCTAATAATTTCACGACGCTGTTCATAGATTTCATTTTGTTCTGGACTTACCCCCAAATAATCTAAAACACGTTGATTTATTAGTTTTCTTAATTCTTCTTTCTTCTGGTCACCTACAGATTTCTTCCCAGACTGGTAGAGTTGGCTAAGTCTTTCCCATTCTTCCTTGAGTTGTGAACAGAGTTTTGTCGTATCTGATATATCAATTGTTACCCCCAACTTGAGAAGAGCACCGTGAATTTCTGCGACATTATTCAATGAATCACCCTTTCTATTTAAAACACTGCGTATGCCTTCTCTTCTTTGTAAATATCTTTCATTCTCATCTGTGTCCGGAGGTAAAGGAACAAGACCATTAAATTCCATAGCATATGAAAGGGAAGGAAGGGCGACAGTAGGGGAAGGAGGCGCTAATAAATTAGTAAGGGATTCTATCCCGGACCATTGGGTGGGAG
>Ga0194118_10002351_pt1 | contig 24204 bp, 19 predicted proteins | sample TA2MahsurfametaG_2_FD_148662 | JGI IMG/M metagenome (GOLD analysis project Ga0194118, IMG submission 148662) | Freshwater microbial communities from Lake Tanganyika, Tanzania - TA2015013 Mahale N5 surface | ecosystem: Environmental > Aquatic > Freshwater > Lake | place: Tanzania: Lake...
CGTGGCATCGGACATGTCGGCCCTCCGAGAGGCGCTGGCCTCGAGCCGGGAACTGCAGGTGTTCTTGGCCAGCCCGGTGGTGAAGCCCTTTCAAAAGAAAAACGTGCTGGCCCAGGTGTTCAGCGGGCTGAGCGAGCTCACGCGCCACTTTGTCGACTTGGTTGTGGACCACGGCCGTGAGGCCAACCTAAGCGCCATTGCGGTAAGCTACCTTGAGTCGTACCGCCGCCGCCAAGGCACGGTCTCGGCCACGGTCACCTCTGCGATAGCCCTCTCAGATGCCCAGCGGGCCCAAATAGAATCGGCGATAAAGGCATCAGGAGCCAAGTCGGTCGAGCTTCGCGAAGAAGTGAATCCTGACCTCATCGGGGGCCTCGTGGTCCGCGTAGGCGACAAGCAAATCGACACGAGCATCGCGCAAACCCTGCGCAACCTGGACCGCTCGTTCCAAAAGAATTTATATATCGCTGATTTCTAAATAAATCAAATCATGGCAGACGTCAAACCCGCGGAAATTTCTGCGATCCTTCGCCAGCAACTCTCTGGATTCACTTCGGAGTCGGAACTCCAAGAGGTGGGCACCGTCCTTCAAGTGGGTGACGGTATTGCCCGTGCCTACGGCCTTCAAAATGCCCAGTCAGGCGAACTCGTGGAGTTCGAGAACGGCTTGCGCGGCATCGTCCTTAACCTTGAGGAAGACAACGTCGGTATTGTTCTTCTAGGTGCTGCTGAAGGCATCAAGGAAGGATCGACGGTGAAGCGCACCGGGGTTATTGCCTCCATCAATGTTGGTGAGGGCATGGTTGGCCGCGTAGTCGACACCTTGGGTAACCCGATTGACGGAAAGGGTCCGATTGAAGGCGAGCGCTTTGAAATGCCGCTGGAGCGCAAGGCCCCAGGGGTAATTTACCGCCAGCCGGTTAACGAGCCGCTGCAAACGGGCATCAAGGCCATTGACGCCATGATTCCGGTAGGACGCGGTCAGCGCGAGCTGATCATTGGCGATCGCCAGACGGGCAAAACGACCGTGGCCATTGACACGATCATCAACCAAAAAGAGTACTTCGATAAGGGCGAGCCCGTGTACTGCATCTACGTAGCTGTAGGTCAGAAGGGCTCAACGGTTGCCGCGTTGGCAAAGACCCTCGAAGACAAGGGCGCCATGGCCTACACCACGATTGTGGCGGCGAACGCTGCTGACCCCGCGCCGATGCAGTTCTACGCTCCCTTTGCGGGTGCCGCGATTGGCGAGTACTTCCGCGATACCGGACGCCCTGCGCTGATCATTTTTGACGACTTGTCGAAGCAAGCCGTGGCCTACCGCGAGGTGTCGCTCCTGCTCCGCCGCCCTCCGGGCCGCGAAGCCTACCCTGGAGACGTTTTCTACCTCCACAGCCGCCTGCTCGAGCGCGCCGCCAAAGTGATCAAGGACGACGCCATCGCCGCCCAAATGAACGACCTTCCGGTGTCCCTCAAGGGCAAAGTAAAGGGCGGAGGCTCGCTGACGGCCCTGCCGATCATCGAAACCCAAGCGGGCGACGTATCGGCCTACATTCCGACCAACGTGATTTCGATCACCGACGGCCAGATCTTCTTGGAGGCCGACCTCTTCAACTCGGGCGTGCGCCCGGCCATCAACGTAGGTATTTCGGTATCGCGCGTTGGAGGTTCCGCGCAAATCAAGCCCATGAAGAAAGTTGCCGGTACCCTCAAGCTGGACCAGGCACAGTACCGCGAACTCGAGGCCTTTGCCAAGTTTGGTTCTGACCTCGACGCCGCTACCATGAACGTGATCAACAAGGGTCGCCGCAACGTAGAAATTTTGAAGCAGTCGGTCAACACGCCGATGAGCGTAGAAAAGCAGGTTGCCATCATCTACATCGGCACCAAAGGCATGCTGAACAGCGTCCCCGTGAACAAGGTCAAGGCGTTTGAAAATGCCTTCATTGAGTACATGGAGGCCAAGCACCGCGACGTGCTCAACGCCATTCGCGGCGGAGCATGGGGCGACGCCGAAATCGGCGCGATCGAAGCAGCGGCCAAAGAAATCATCCCGGCATACGCCAACTAAGTTTGCGCTAGACCATGGCAAACCTCAAGGAACTCCGCAACCGCATTTCGTCGGTATCGAGCACGATGCAGATCACGTCGGCCATGAAAATGGTTTCGGCGGCGAAGCTGAAGCGGTCGCAAGATGCCATCGTGCAAATGCGCCCCTATGCGGAAAAATTGGGCGTCCTCATGGCCAACGTGAGCGCGACCCTCGACGCCTCTGAGAATCCGTTTGCCGTTCAGCGCCCGCTGCGCCGCGTGCTCCTGATTCCGGTTACGGCCAACCGCGGTCTGTGCGGAGCGTTCAATTCATCGGTGCTCAAGCGGACCAAGGCCGTTTCAGAGGCCCTGGAGGCGAGTGGCGTTTCGGTAGACCTCTTTGCCCTGGGCAAGAAAGGCCGAGACCAGCTGCGCAAGCTCGAGAACTTGACGGGCAGCGACATCGACTCGGTGGCCAACGTTACGTTTGAGGCGGCTCGCTCGCTCGCTGACGACGCCATGGCTCAATTTGCCGACAGAACCTACGACCAAGTGATTTTGGTGTACAACCAGTTCAAGAACGCCGCCGTTCAGGTGGTGCGCGACGAAGTGGTTCTGCCGATTCCGCAGCCATCAGCCACGCCGTCAAGTGATTACCTGTTTGAGCCGAACAAGGCGGACTTGCTGAACAGCTTGATTCCAACCCACATTCACATGCAGTTCTTTAAGGCGCTGCTGGACTCGCAGGCTTCGGAGCACGGTTCGCGAATGACGGCCATGCACAAGGCTACCGATAACGCCAAGGGAATGCGCGACGGCCTCAAGCTGGAGTACAACAAGGCCCGTCAGGCTGCGATCACCAACGAGATTTTGGAAATTGTGGGCGGAGCCGAGGCCCTCAACGGTTAACCTCCCCTGCGGTTTTGTTTTTTTCAGGCTCCTTCGGGAGCCTGTTGCTTGGCGGCCGGCGGGATTAGCCGTGGCGGGTTTTATCTTGGTCCGATGAACGCACTGCTACGCTCCGCTTTAGTGGCCGCCGCCATGCTGGCTGCCACCCAACCGTCTGAGGCCCAATCTAAAGGGTCATCTAAAAAGGCCAAAGGCGCGACTGCGGCCGCTTCGCCTGCCGCTCCGACCGACAAAAAGGTAACGATCGCCTCGAAACTCAAAAACGCGGTCGCCTACGACGGCTTGATGAAGGTCTACCAAGACACTACCGACGGCAAACTCTACCTCAAGCTTTCGGCGGACCAATTCAACCGCGAATTCATCTACTGGAGCTATGCCGAGAACGGCGTGGCGTCTGTTGGATTTAACCGCGGCTCGTTTCGCGCCAACGAAGTGTTCAGCATTCGCCGCTACCTCGACCAGGTTCAGTTTGAAATACAAAATACCGCCTACTACTTTGATCCAGCGACCGCGCTGAGCAAATCGGCCGAGGCCAACATCAGCCCGGCGGTGCTCCTGAGTGAAAAAGTACTCGCCGAAGACCGGGCCAAAGGCGAGGTACTGATCGAAGCCACCGGCCTCTTCTTGGGCGAAGCCCTGGATCGCGTGAAGGCTCCGTCTACCCCGGGCAGCCGCGAGTTTGGCTTGGGCACCCTGAGCAAGACCAAGTCGCGCCTGACCAAGGTGCGCTCCTACCCTGAAAACACCGACGTGGTTGTGGACCTCGTGTACGACAACCCCAACGGAGTGGGGGGCGGTCCCGACGTAACCGATTCGCGCTACGTAACCGTTCGCCTGCAGCACAGCATTTTGGCGATGCCGGCCTCGGATTATGCTCCGCGCCGCGACGATCCGCGCGTCGGCTACTTCGGCCAGCAAATCAACGACATGACGAGCCCGGCCGCGGCCAACTACCGCGACGTCATCAACCGCTGGAAGCTCGTCAAGAAAAACCCCGACGAGCCCATTAGCGAGCCCGTAGAGCCCATTACGTGGTGGATCGAGAACACGACGCCGCTGGAGTTCCGCGACGTCATTCAGCGCGCCGGCGAGGCGTGGAACGAGGCCTTTGAAAAAGCCGGATTCAAAAACGCCATCGCGGTCAAGGTGCAGCCCGACGACGCCGACTGGGATGCCGGCGACATTCGCTACAACGTGCTGCGCTGGACGTCGAGCCCATTCCCCCCCTTCGGCGGATACGGACCCAGCTTTACCAACCCGCGCACCGGTCAGATTCTCGGCGCCGACATCATGTTTGAGTACGTGTTTGTGGCCAACCGCCTCAAGCAGGCCGCGCTTTACAACAACTTAGGGTTGGTGGACGCCCTGGCCGAGGAACCCGAGCACGACGGCGACCACGCCGCGTGCCGTGCGGGCCACTACCTGCAGCAGTCCGCGCTCTTTGGCATGCAAGCCCTGGCCGCTTCGGGCGCCAGCGAAGCGCAGAAAAAGCGCTACCTCGAGGAGTCGCTGTACTACCTGGTGCTGCACGAAATGGGCCACACGTTTGGCCTCAACCACAACATGAAGGCGTCGCAGCTGCACCTTCCGAAGGACATTCACAACCGCGCGCTGACCGAGCAAGTGGGCCTGGTGGGGTCGGTCATGGACTACCCCGCGGTGAACGTGAGCCTCGACCCGAGCAAGCAGGGGCAGTACTTCACCACCAAGCCCGGTCCCTACGACCTCTGGGCGATTGAGTACGGCTACAGCACCGGCCACGCCGACGCCGATGCCGAAGAGGCGCGCTTGAACGAAATCTTGGCGCGCAGCACCGAGCCCGCACTCACGTTTGGTAACGACGCCGACGACATGCGCTCGCCGGGCAAGGCCATTGATCCGCGCGTGAACGTCAACGACATGTCGAGCGACGCCATTGCCTACGGGGTGGAGCGCATGCAGCTCGTCAATAAGCTCTACGGAGCCTTGCTGAGCAACTACCGAAAAGACGGCCAGAGCTACCAGGAGCTGGTGCAGGCCTACGCCATTTTGGGCGGAGAAGTGAACAACGCGGCGGCGGCCATCAGCCGCTACATCGGCGGGGTGTACGTTGAGCGCGGATTCCCCGGCCAGCCGGGCGCCAAAGATCCGTTTACGCCGGTTTCGCTTGCGGACCAAAAGCGCGCGATGAACGCCCTAAAAACCTATGTTTTTGCGCCTACGGCCTTTGATGCTGCCGCCCCCGTGTGGAAGTACCTGCAGCAGCAGCGCCGCGGCTTTGGGTTCTTTAGCCAAACCGAAGATCCGAAGGTGCACGACCGCAGCCTGGCGATTCAGCGCAACGTGCTGGCACACGTGCTGCACCCGGCGGTGATGAAGCGCCTTACCGACAGCAAGCTCTACGGCAACCAGTACAGCGTGGCCGCGATGACCGCGGACCTTACCGACGCGCTGTTTGCGGCCGATTGGACCACAACGGTAAACGGATTCCGCCAAAATGCGCAGCTGGAGTACGTAGATCGCCTCCTGGACATTGCGGGCCTGTCCGAAAAGCCGTCCTCGGGCTACGACCGGCCGTCGCAATCGGCGTCACTGGCGCAAATTCAGCGAATCCGCCAGCAGGTCCGCCTCAATCCAGGCACCGATGCCGAAACGAAGGCGCACCGCGCGCATTTGGCCCTAAAATTGGATAAGGCGCTGGACTAAAGCCTAGCACCTCATGAGACTGACCCTCCGCGCCCGAATCTTCATCGCCATGTTTATGCTGGTGGTGCTCGGATTTGGGGCCACCGGCGTGGTCAGTTTTTTGCATTTTAAGGCCGAAGAAGTGGAGTACCGCCGCGAGCGGTTGAAGCGCAAGGAGCAAGCAGTCGAGGCCCACGTGGCCCACGAGCTGCAGCGCGCGATTGGCAAAGACATCGACGAGGGAGACCTAATGCGGGTGCTCAACGAAGAACTCTGCTCCATCAGCCAAATTCACCAGATTGATGTGGCACTGTACACCATGGGCGGAGAGCTTCTTCTTTCTTCGAACATGGCGCTTTTGGACCAAGGGGTGCTTCCGCCGCGCTTGCCCGAGCTTGTACACAGCCGTCGCAACCAAGTTTTGAGCATTTCGGATCCAAATAATCTGGATGCTGAAATTCTCTTGTACACTGCGGAGATCGATGACGAAATGGGGTTACCTATTGCGTTGATGGTGGTTCCCTACAACGGCAAGTTGGACCGGCCATTTGAGGACATGGCGTTTTATCGGGCGCTGGCGTGGCTGCACTTGGTGCTGTTTGTCGCGGCGACGTACTTCGCCTACTTGCTGTCGCGGAGCATTACGCAAGGGCTTGAGGTGGTCGGCAACGCGATGAAGGGAAACCCCGAGGACGGCAGCAGCAATCCACGGCCGGTGGCCTGGCGCTCCAAAGACGAGATTGGCCAGTTGGTCGAGTCCTACAACCGCATGGTGCACCAGACCGAAGAAAACGCCAAGATGCTGGCCAATGCCGAAAAAGAGCAGGCTTGGCGCGAGATGGCGCAGCAGGTGGCGCACGAGATCAAGAATCCGCTTACGCCGATGCGGCTGATGACCCAGCTGCACGCGAGCCGGGCCGGGCAGCTGACCGCCGAAGAGGTCAAGGGCTTTGCGGAGGCGATGCTGGCGCAAATCGACGCGATGGCGGCGGTGGCCGGCGACTTTAGCGAATTGGCGAAGATTTCATCGGGGGTTCTGCGGCCGGTGGACCTTGGCCAGGTGCTGCGAAGGATTCAGTTGGCGTATCCCGGTCTGGATTTGGCGCTGCCCGCGGGCGAATGGATGGTCAAAGGCACCGAAGATTCGCTCCTTAGGGTATTTAACAACTTGCTTAACAACGCGTTGGACGCGGTGGAACCGGGTATGCCGCCCGCGCTGTCCGTTTCGGTGCGCGACGACGAAGGCTCAGTACTGGTTTCGGTGCGCGACAACGGTACGGGGATCGAACCTTCGCGGTGGGAGGCGATTTTTGAGCCGCACTTCACCACGAAATCAACGGGGAGCGGCCTTGGGCTCGCCATGGTCAAGTCGATTGTGGAAGGAATGGGCGGACGCATCTGGATCGAGGCGTCGTCAGCCCAGGGAACCGAGATTATCCTATGGGTTCCGCGCGCCTAATCACGAGGATTTGCTGGGTTCCGCCGAAGCGCTCGGTCTGCCGTATGCAGGTGTAGCCGTGGGGGATTTGCTGGTTCCAGTCCGCTTCAGAAAAGTGTACGCTAACGTATTCAGACGCGCTTATCTGTTCCTCGAGCTCGGGTAGGGCCGATTCCTCGGTGAGGGCGTGGACCGACGTCTGGGGCGCGAAATCGTGTAGGGTTACGACCAAGGTTCCGCCGGGCCGCAAGGCCTGGGTCAGCAGCTGCAGTTCTGAAGCAGCGCGTTCGGGCCGAAGGTGGGTGAACACCGATCCTGCGACGATGAGGTCGACCGGCTGGCCGTTCCAGGGCTGGGCGCCCCAATGGGCCTGCTGAAAGGCAACGGCCCCGCCCTTGGGGTCGTAGGCCCATCGCTGCGATTCCGGGAAGGCTTGGGGCAAAAAGCGCCCAACTCGGCCGTATCCGCAGCCGAAATCGAGGAGGGCTTTGGGGGCCGGGTTAACGCGCTTCAGTGTTTCGGCCAGCTCGCGCCCAGTGTCGAAGTACTCTTGGGCGACGCGGTGCCAGCTTCCGCCCGAAACACTCAAGGGGTAGCGAAACATGGCGTCGGCCCGATGGATGGCCGTTGAAATTCCGTGAAGCCCGTCGGGAATCCAGGGCAGCGCGAGCTCCTCGGGCAGGTGCTGCTGCTGCACCGCGGCCAGCGCGTCGACCCGGCGCCGCATGATGTCAAGGGCATCGCGGTTTTCACCGATGCCCGACTTGTTTTGAATCCAACGTTGAAGGCGCTTGAGCACAGAAGGTATCTTTGGAACGGCCAAAGTACGCCAACTCTCCAACCCAACCCACCGCCGCATGACTACCGTCCGCCTTGAAGTCCGCGACCGCATCGCCTTTTTGACGATTGAACGCCCCGAAGCCTTAAACGCGCTAAACGCTCCGACGATCCAAGCGCTCCACGAGCAGGTCGTGGCCCTCGACTCGCGCGACGACGTGCGGGTCGTGGTGCTCACGGGCGCGGGGCTCAAAAGTTTTGTGGCGGGCGCCGACATCGCTGAGTTTGCTGGCTACACCGCCGAGGAGGGCAAGGCCTTAGCGCAGCGCGGACACGATCTGCTGTTCAACCGCATCGCGCAGGCCCGCAAGCCCTACATCGCGGCGATTAATGGGTTTGCGCTGGGGGGCGGTCTTGAATTGGCCATGGCCTGCCACGTGCGCCTCGCGTCCACGACCGCGCGCCTGGGACTGCCCGAGGCGTCGTTGGGCGTGATTCCGGGCTACGGCGGCACCCAACGCCTCGCGCAGCTCGTCGGCAAGGGCCGAGCGCTCGAAATGATGTTCAGCGCCAGCATGATTGACGCCGCTAAGGCCGAAGCCTGGGGCCTCGTGAATGCGGTTCACGAGCCCGACCAGCTTCACGAGGCCGCCGAAGCCATGGCTCGGCAGTTTATCAAAGCCTCTGGCGACGCCCAGGAGGCCATTATTCGCTGCGTCAATGCTGCGACCGAAGGCGGGCCGGGATTTTCCGCCGAAATCGCCGAGTTTGGTGCCCGGTTTGGCACCGCAGAATTTGCCGAGGGAACCGCGGCCTTTCTCGAAAAGCGCAAGCCAAGTTTTTGAATGTGCGAAGACAGGCGGCTTTGTGCTAAATTGATGGCACCTAAACGCAACGCACATGTCATTTTTGGTAATCGAACACGCCGTTTATTCCCTCGGCTCAGCTGGCTGGTGGGGTGGTATCGGCATCTTTGCCGCCTACTCCGCAGTGGTTTTAGCGGCCGCCCGCACTTGGAAGGGCGAGGAACTCCGGATCTTCGAGCGCTGGTGGGGCTATGCCCTTGCGCTACTGTTGCTCGTTAAGCACCTATATCTCTACCAAGCCGGCCTTTGGAACGTCCACGACAACCTCGAAATGCACCTTTGCGGGTTTAGCCGCATTTTGAGCATCTTGCTTCTCGCTTTTGGGGCGCGCTGGGCCTTTTACCCCTTGTTCTTTTGGGGAATTGTCGGCGGGTTTCACAGCCTGCTCACTCCCGAACTCACGAGCGGCGACACCCCCTTCATGTATGCGGAATACTACATCGTTCACGGCGGAATCATCATTATTCCGCTCTACTTCGTGTTTGCCCGCGGCTGGATGATCGGCAAGTGGACCTGGGCCAAGGTATTGGGGATCAATTTACTCCTCATGGCTCCGGTGGGCTTGGTCAACTACCTCGTCGACGCCAACTACATGTTCTTGTGCCAACGACCCATGGTTGAGAATCCCTTCATTATGGGTGATTGGCCCTGGTACATACTCGGCTTTGTGGTTGCAGGAGCCTTGCACTATGGGGTTCTCACGCTGCTTTTTTGGAAGCGCATTAACCGGGCCGCATAATGGGAAAATGGGACATGGTGGTCGTCGAAGTCGGCGGCCCAATTTGGTGGGCTGGCTATGGCATCCTTGCCTTATTTTTTCTGGTCTTTTTCACGGTGGCGCCCCGCGCAGGCCACCCAAAATTCGCCCAGTGGGAGAAGATTTTAGGCTGGACCATCCTTGCGAACCAATCGTGGTACTGGTGGATGGCGTTGGCCGACGGAACCTTTAACGTGCGCGAGTCGCTGCCCTTGCACATGTGCAGCTTCAGCCAGTTTCTCCTCTTTGCGCACCTAGTGCTCAAGCAAAAATGGGCCCTGCCGCTTGTGGCGTTTTGGGGTCCCTTGGGCGGAATCCAGGCCTTTCTCACCCCCGCGCTCGAGTCTTCGACCACGGTTGGGTACGTCACGCAGTTTTACACGGCGCACTCGTCGGTGGTGGTTATTCCGCTCTACCTCATTGTGCGGGGCGGAGCGCGCCTGCCGCGCGCCCTTTTTTGGCGGGGGATCGGCGTGACCAACCTGGTCGGCTTCTCGATGATGGCGGTCAACGCGGCCCTTGGTTCAAACTATTGGTACGTCAACCAGCCGCCCCCTGTGGACCATCCGTTGGTCCAAGGCGCATGGCCCTACTACCTCATCGGTATCGAAGGCGCCGTAATTGCGTTGTTTGCGGGCCTCTTTATGCTCCTTCGCGGCTACCGAGAAGGCGCAGCACCTCACGCCGGCTGAGTCCGCTAAGTTCCGGGTGGGCGTCAACCCACTGCTGAACCCAGCGCGGGTTGGTTTTGGCGTAGTCGCGCAGGGCCCAGCCGATGGTCTTTCGGTGAAAAAACTCCTTGGAATGGATGTGCGCGCTCAGCGCCTCGTCGAGCCAGTTGGTCCGGGTTTCTGCGCGGAACCCCAATTGGCTAATCATCGCGGTACGGTTTAACCACATGTTTTCGGAATAAATCCATCTCTGAACCGTGGGCCAAACGGCGTCGGGGTGGCGCTTCAGGAGCGTACCCACGCCATGCACTGCCAGCGTGTCCACGCTGTCCCACCAACTTTGGGTAGTGATCCAGGCTTCGAGCGCCAACAGACCCTCCTCGGGGGCCCAGTGCTTGGATTCGGATTTGACGAGGTCGCAGGCTACGTACTGGGCCTCCCGAACGGGGATTGCCCAAAGCGCGTGAATGGCTTCGATCGCCGCCACCCCTCGCGGGCGCCCGGCCCAGGTGCGGCGCTGAAGTTCGGCGCGCACGGGCTTAGGAATCCCCAAAAATGCAAAACGGTCTTTCGTGTAGGCGGACATGTTTCGCGCGTTGGTGGGGTTTTGGTGCTGCGCGAGCTGCGAATAAGTATCCGAAACCCAGAGGGTTGCAGTTGAGACTGCAGAATTAGTCATTTAATAACGATTATGGCGCGAATTGTGCGTAATTTTGGAGGATGCGCAACCTTCTGCTGCCCTTGATTGCGCTTTGGTCGGTTGCGATGTCGGCCCAAAGCTACTTCAGCGCGAATTCCGCAGCGCAAAAACTGCAGGCCCACCAGACGAAGTTGAGTGAGCTGCACCTAACGTTGCTTTCGCGCGAAACCCTCAAAGGCGGCTTCGAAGCCCCGTGGAAGAAAATTTACCTCGAGGCCCTTCAGCTCGAGGGAATCATAGCGTGTGCCCGTTCAGAGTGGTACTACACGCAGTTTGAACCGCAAGTGTACCGCACGCAAGGAGCGGCGGTTTCAGACCCCGAACAGTTTTACCAAGAGCTTACTCGGCTGGTGGCGCTGACCTCATACATGTATGAAGAAGTTGCGGCGGCGTATGAGCGGAATGGGTGTGCTATGGACGGAGTTCGCCAAGCAGTTCATGCGGGCAGATTTGCCCACGAACGCCTCCGCCCGGCCCTTAAGGGCATCGCAGAGGGCAATCGTTAGTCAAGCCACGTATCGGCAAGGGCGAGACGGTTCTCGGCGGTGAGGCCAAGTTGTGTTACACTCTCACCAAACGACAGGCCTACTTCACGGCAGTACGAAAGCATTCGTTCCTGAACGAAGCGATCGAGGTTTTCCACAGTGTTCATGTTTAGGCTTTTTTAGTTCGCATTCAAAGCACGAGGACCCGTGTGAACCTGTCAATAGGTTTGTGTTAACACATCGTAAATGAGCATTTTAGACTAAAAAGTTACGAACAGCATGTTGATATCCGCACTTAGGCTGTTGTGGCAAATTATTGCCGAACTTTAGGCATGCGGTTTTTGATTGCAGCAGCCCTCGTGGTGGGAGCGTGGACCCTGCGCGCTCAGTGCACGGTCAACGTAGTTAACGACAGCCTTTACGCCTGTCCAGGAGACAGCGTGACCCTTCAGGCCGTGGGGAGTGGCCCGTTTCAGTGGTCGCCTGCGGCGCGGGTTTCGTGCGACACTTGCACTACGACCCGGGCCCAGGTTACCTCGCCGGCGAGCTCGGTAACGCTGACCAAGCTGTCGAGCGGAAGCCAGTCCGCCGTGAACGGAAACTTTAGCGCGGGAAACTCCGGCTTCACCACGCAGTACACCCACAACCCTACGAGCATTTGGAACGAAGGAACCTACGCCGTCGGGCCCAATCCCAATGCGGTCCATCCCAATTTTGGGACCTGGGGCGATCATACTACCGGCACCGGGAACTACATGATCGTCAACGGGAGCATTTTGCCCAACCAAACGATCTGGCAGCAGACCATTACGTTTCCGGCGGGATCGACCGTGACGATGTCGTATTGGGTGCTCAGCTTGGCGCTTCCCGCCGGAAGCCTGCGTGTGATGATGAACGGCGTGCAGGCGGGCGTGGCGCAGGCAGCTCCCGGCGCGGTTGGCCAGTGGAGCCTGAGGACGCAAACGTTTACGGCGCCGGCCAACGGGGTATGCACCGTAGCGCTGCAGGGTGTAATCACCACGGGATCAGGCAACGATTTTGGAATTGACGATATTTCGTTCACGTACTCCTGCACGGCCACCAAAACAGCCTGGCTGATTCCCAATCCAACGCCCATGCCGCTGGCCTGGGTAAACCGCACCAGCGGATGCGATCCGTTTTGTGCGACGTGGCACGACGTAAGCAGCGTGTCCAGTGGCCAATTGGTGGCGCGGCTGTGGGATTTTGGCGACGGCACCACCGACACGGCTAAGGACCCCACTCACTGCTACGCCAACCCGGGAACGTATTCGGCGACGCTCACGGTGTGGTCCGACTCGGGCTGTACTGCGCAGACGGTGTCGCTTCCGAGCGTTACAGTGCACCCGCAGCCGGTGGTCGACGCGTTTTGGTCAGCTCCGGGCGGAATTTGGGGCCGGGATACGAGCCTCCTTTTGCCGTACAACAATCCGGCGCTGGCGCTGACGGTGGGCTTGGACTCGGCCGTGATGCCGTGGACCTTGGCTCCGGGCTCGTCGATGTGGGTCGATTGGGGTGACGGCCAGCGCGACGTGCGGGGTTTTGGCGGAAGCGGTCCGCCCCAGCTCAGTTTTAGCCACACCTACGGCGCCGCGCAGATTCGCTACCGTATTTGCGTCGGACTGCAAACCAATCAGGGATGCGCTGACACGCTGTGCAACACGGTGCTGGGCAGTCCCGGCATGGAGCTGCCGAACGTTTTTACGCCTAACGCCGACGGGCAAAACGACCAGTGGGCCCCGAAGTACCAGGCTGTCGATTGGGCCGAATGGGAGGTGCGCAACCGAAATGGGGCCGTCGTGGCCACGGGCACGCGACCTGAGGATTTTTGGGACGGCAGCGTGAACGGCCGAAACGCGCCTGCGGGGGTGTACTTCGTGGTGGCTAAGGCCAAAAACGTCAATGTGGTCGACCCAGTCATCTTGACGGGGGCGCTGCATCTGGTGCGCTAAACGCCGAGCAACGCGGCGACTTCGTGAAGGTTTTTGTAGGTGCGGCTGGCCGCGCTCATGCTGCCCAGGCTTTGGCGCAGTTCCTGCTGCTGGCGCGCAGCGAGGTCGGTCCACGGGGTCATTTCAACGCGCACACTAAAGCCGGTCCACCCGTGGCCAAGGGCTTTGAGAACTTGAAATTCGGTGCGGAAGAAGAGCTCATCGGCCGAGCGCGCCTGCGGCCGAACGTAGTGCGGATGCTGGCTCAACGATCCAAGGGAACTTAGGGTCCAGACGCCGCGCTCAAAGTGGCCGCGCTTCATGGCGGCCGTGATGCCTGCACTCGCGGCGCGCAGCGCTTCGCCGTCGGCAACCGGCGCGTGGACGGCAGCAAAATCGAGGCCGAGGTTGGCGGCGGGCCGAAATCCGCTCGGAAAAGCAAACGCAATGCCCCGGAGCACCCCGTCGTGAAGCAGGGCAAGGTCTTCGCGGCATTGCAGCGCAAGCGCTTCGAGGCCATCCGGCGCCAGACCCAATTCAGCGGCAAGCAGGGCAAGCCCCTCGTCGATGCCTGATTCGCAAGCAATCAGGTCGGGGCCCAGGGGCCCGGAGAATTCCGCGCGCTTTTGGCGGAGGAGCAGCGCGTCGGGTGCGCCAGCGCGAAGCGGAGCCTCCGACCGAACGAGGTCGGGCTTGACCTCAAAAGGAACGGAGACGAACCGCATGCTTCGTCTTATGGAACGAGGATAACCCGCTGCGAAACCGGTCCCCAAACCGTGGTGGCCTGAAGCACGTAGGTGCCCGCGGGCAATCCTTCGGTGTCCAGGGTTGCGGTTCCCGTGCGCAGAATACGGCCCTGCAGGTCGCTCAGTTCTACGCGGTCCACGGCGACGTTGCTCGCCCAGGTTAGGCGCGTTCCGCGCACCGCGGGGTTGGGCAGCACGTGAAGGGCGAGTTGCGGGTATTCAATGCTCGTTAGCTGGCTGGCGTCGATGACCTGAAGGGTCCAGCCCGCTTGGTTTTTGAAGACGAGGAATCCGGTGCTGTCGATGGTGATCGAGTCGCAGTAGGTGTCGGTGCAGGTAAACCCGTTGGATGTGGTCGAGGCCATGGTCACGCAGACTCCGTAGGTGCCAGGAGCTGTGTAAAAGTGGCTGGGGTACGCGCCGGTCGCGGTTCCGCCGTCGCCAAAGCTCCAGGCGTAGGCCGTTGTGGTGGTGGCCGCTGGGCCCGAGTAGGTGGTGGTGCAGGCGTTGACCAGGTGCACGAGGCCAGGGTTGACTTGGTTGGAGTCCGGCACAAAAAGCGCGGCGCACGTCAAGGGCGTACCCCCGCCTCCGCCTCCACCGCCCCCGGCGGAACAGAGCACGAAGTTGCTGGTCCAGGTCATAATAAAACCGGTGTTGGGGCTGTAGTTGAAGGTGTTGCTGATCGGCAACCCCGTGCAGTTAAGCGTCGAAACGACCACGGTGCCCATCACGCTGGGGAGCTGCAGGGAATCCCCAAAAAACCCCGACGACGAAGTCGTGTAAACATAGGTTACGGCGCTGCCGGCGGTTCCGGGCGTTGGAGTCGCCGTAACGGTGACCAGCTGGTTGGCCACGGGGGCGCCCGAAGAATCGGTTACGGTGCCCATTAGTACGGCAATCGGAGTTTGAGCGTGGACCAAAAGTCCGCACGCGACGAGGAACAGGGTGTACAGGTGCTTCATAGGGGCTAAGGTAAATCCTACGGCGCGCTGCACCTGAAAATCTGCTACATTCAGGCCTGTGTACCGCGTGACTGCGACTTTTGGATTAGCCATCATGCTGTGGGCCCTGCTCGGCGCGGAATTTAGCCTCTTTTGGAACAGCACGACGGCCAAGCGGAGCCTTGCCCAGCGGGTGGCCTCCGGAGAAGCGCTGGAACGCTGGGTGCTGACTTCTGATGAGTACGCTGCACTGGAGATCCAATCCGGGGAGTTTTGGTTTGACGGTCGGATGTACGACGTCATGCACACGGAGTCGCTAGGTAGTGGCCATGTACTTCTTCAGGTTTTTGACGACAGCTTTGAAACGGCCTTGAGTAAGCTGGGCCGCAAGATGTTCAAGCGGCGCGTCGACGATTCGCAGTCGCCTCCGGCCGCGCTGGGCGAATGGGCGAGTTGGCATGCGGTACTGCCACTAAACCGTAGCACGAAAATTGCATGGTGGGCGTGCACCCCCTCGTGGAAAGTGCCTCAAAATGAAGGTAAAGAAGCTAAATGGAGCGCCACGCTTCCGCAGCCGCCGAACGGGCCTGTGGTTGCTTGACTTCTATTAGTTTCTTTAACACATTGAAAATGAAAAAATTATCTATTTGGGCCGGATGGGCCCTTCCTGCAGTATTGGCCGCACAAACGGCGGCGCCTTCGCAAACCCCCGATACCCTTGATCTAAGGGAAGTTGTTATTTCGGCGTCGCGCTGGAAGCAAACGGCAGAACACATTCCGGCGCAGGTCGCGGTGGTGGTTCCGCGCCAAATTGCGCAATTTCAGCCGCAAACGGCAGCCGACCTCCTTGGACTGTCGGGCAAAGTGTTCATTCAAAAAAGCCAGCAAGGCGGCGGAAGCCCCATGATTCGCGGCTTCGCCACCAACCGCCTGATTTATACGGTCGACGGGGTGCGCATGAACACGGCCATTTTTCGCGCCGGAAACATTCAAAACGTCATCAACCTCGACCCATTTGCAATGGAGCGGACTGAGGTCGTGTTTGGTCCCGCCAGCGTGATGTACGGCAGTGACGCCATTGGTGGCGTTATGAGCTTTACCACCCTGCAGCCCGAAATGGGCGCACGCGGGGTGCACGGCCACGCCAACCTGCGCTATTCTTCAGCGAACCGTGAGCAAACGGGCCACATTGACCTGCGCTATGGCGGACCGAAGTGGGCCGGTATCACCAGCGTCAGCCGCTGGGACTTCGACCACCTTCGCCAGGGAAGCCGGGGACCACAGGACTACATCAAGGCGCGCTACGTGGAGGTTACCCCCGATGGCGACGTCGTGCGCATTCAGGCGGATTCGCTGCTCCAAATTCCGTCGGGCTACCAGCAAGTGAACGCGATGCAAAAGCTCGTTTTTGCGCTAGCTCCTGGCTTGGAGCTTCAGTACGGCGGGCATTTTTCGTCGACCTCGAAGTACGGCCGATACGATCGCCACAACCGGGTGCGCAATGGTCTTCCGCGCTACGCCGAGTGGGACTACGGTCCCCAACGCTGGCAAATGCACAACCTCGCGCTGAGCCGAGAGGCCAATCGACGGCTGTCGGATGCTTGGACGCTGCGCGTGGCCGCCCAGCGTTTTGATGAGTCGCGCATCGACCGGTCGCTCAATAACCCCCAGCGCACGACGCAGACCGAGCACGTCGACGCGTACTCGCTTAACGCCGACGTCAGTAAAAAACTGAGCGCAAAACACCAGCTGTTTTATGGTGCTGAAGCTGTTTGGAACGCGGTGGCCTCCACGGGAAGCGTAACCGACATTACCACAGGGGCGGACGTGCCGGGGGCCTCGCGGTACCCGCAGGCTACTTGGTTCTCGACCGGGGTGTATGCGACCGAAGTTTGGGAGGCCACGCCCAAGGCAACGTGGACCACGGGAGTACGTGCCAACACGGTGGGTTTGGACGCGGACTTTTCATCGAACAGCGCCTACTACCCGCTTCCGGCAGCCGAGGCCCGGGTTCGCGACGCGGCATTGACAGGGAGCTTTGGGGTCACCTACCGTCCGCTCGAAGACTGGGTGGTTAAAGCCAACCTGGGTAGCGCGTTTCGCGCGCCCAACATCGACGACATGGGCAAGTTTTTTGACTCCTCACCGGGTATGGTGGTGGTTCCCAATGCCGACCTGAAGTCGGAGTACGCCTACAATGCCGACGTCGATGTAGCCAAGCTGTTTGGCACGTGGTTGAAGCTCGATGTGGCCGCATATGCTACACTGCTTAATAACGCTTTGGTGCGCCGCCCCTGGCAGCTCAACGGGCTCGACAGCATGATGTACGAAGGCGAAATGAGCCGCATCGAGGCCCTTCAGAATGCGGCGGTGGCCCGAGTGGTCGGCGCTTCGCTAGGTATGGAGGCCAAACTAAGTCAGCATTGGTCAACCCGAGTTGCCTACAACCTGCAGCGCGGGGTTGAGGAGCTCGAAACCGGAGCGGTCAGCCCCTCCCGCCACGCCGCTCCGGCCTTTGGGCTGGGCCGCTTGACCTACCGCCGAGGACGGCTTTGGGCCGACGTGTACACCGAGTTTCAGGGCGCCCGCCGCAACGATCAGCTGGCTTGGGAGGAGCGCGCCAAGACCGAGATGTATGCGCTCAACGCCGACGGATTGGCCTACTGCCCGGCCTGGTACACGCTAAACGCCCGAGCCAGTATGGAGTTCAAGCACGGCCTGAACCTAAACGTGGGGCTTGAAAACCTCACTGATCAGCGCTACCGGCCCTACAGTTCGGGGATTTCGGGAGCTGGCCGCAACGTTGTCGTGGCATTGGCTGCGCGATTCTAGGTTGGTATTCTGATGCGCGGGCCTCAGAGCTTCGGCTTTGGGGCCCGCTGCTCACTAGGTTGAGTGTAGCGAACTGCTCAAAAACCCTAGCGGGGTCGGCGGCGCTGAGCACGGTGACGGCGCTAGTAAGCTTGATGCGCTTGGTCCGCGCGGTGGCGCACGAGCTTGGCTACGTTCGCGTAGTGGGAATAAAGGCGCGGACACCATTAATCCACTTAGATAAACGTTAACCACTCATCATTTACTGTAATAGAAGCTCTTAAAATTGAGTATGCGCAGGGTATTTCCCTACTTTTGAAACGATGCTTCGATCCTTTACTATCGTGTTCGTTTTAATGTTCATTGGCACAGCGTCAATGTGGGCGCAATCTTGGATTACACTGAAGCCATCTGTGGCCCAGTCCGAGTGGGAGCAACTGCTTTGGTCGCAGCCTTGGACGGCGGTTGACGCGGCCTCTGTGGCGCAGGTTCAGCAGGCCTACGAACAGTTTCAAAAGAAGAATCCAAATGCGGCAACGACTTATGCAGACCGGTATTTGAGGGCATGGGTGCGGCACAATCGAGTGTGGGCCTCTCTGTCAGAATCCGCGGGCCAATTAGGCGAGCCCGAAGGCCTCGGGTCCTGGACGCCTATCGGCCCAACCTATGTGCGCGATGGGCTCAATGCCCCTTCGGGCGAACACGCCAACATCTATTCCCTTGCTCTCGCTGGGGGAAGTGTTCTTTACGCCGGCACTGAGCCTGGTCAAGTGTACCGCTCCGTCGACCAAGGCTTGAGCTGGACGCTGACCGCGTTGAATGTTCCTTTTTCGGGCGGAATTCAAGCGTTGGCCGGCAATCCACTTGACGGTCAAGGGGTATATGCGGCGACCTACGAGGGCATCTATCGTTCGGTGGACGGCGGGGCGACATGGACGGTAGTTCGTCAGGCGTCAGGCCTGAATCCCAACGAGTTGATCGTGGCCGCCCACGACACCAACCTCATCTATGCCGCCACGCAAACGGGGTTGCTTCGAAGCGCGAATCGCGGGGCGACCTGGACGACGGTGCTCGCGCAACCAACCTATGACGTGAAATTCATGCCGGGCGGAACCCCGGGCCGCACTGTCTATGCGCTCGCGGGTTCAGGCCAAGAGCGTGCGGTATTTTACACCTCGCGCAACCATGGCAACGGGTTCATAGCGGCTACCAATGGTTGGTACCAAAGCACCCACCCCAGTCGTGCGGACCTTGGTGGGCGCATCGCGGTCACTCCTGCGGACACCAACCGCGTTTATGCCTACCTCATCGGGGACTCCAAGCCAGGGGACAACGGATTCATCGGAATCTACCGTTCCATTGACCGGGGCACCACGTGGACCCTCCCTCGGGGCATAACGGGGGCACCGTACGGCGCTGCTACACCCAATACCGCCATTGGCGCTCCAGGATGGACGTACCACCAGGGGTTTTACAATTGCGCGTTAGCAGTTCACCCGACCAATCCTGACGAGCTTCTTATTGGGGGGCTAAGCCTGTGGAAGTCCACTGACGGAGGCGCCACAGCCGTAGCCATGGCGGGGTATGCAGCGGACAGCGTCCGAATGCACGTTGACATGCAAGATTTTCGTGTTTTTCCCAACCCGTTTGGAGGGGTAACCACTTGGATTTCAACCGACGGCGGTATCTACGAAAGCACAGATTTTGTGCAGTCACAGCCTGCGGTGCGCATGTTTGGAATCCAGGCCACTGAATTTTGGGCCTTGGGTCAGGCGTGGAACGAAGACGTGCTGGTCGCCGGGGCCTACCACAACGGCGTGCTAGCCCGTCGTGAGGCTTATCCACAAGGTATGTTTATGCAACTCGGCGGAGGCGAGCCGCCATCGGGCTACGCCGACCCGATGATGGACGGCCGTGTATACAGTGCTGAAATTGGAGGCGCGCAGCTCCCGACTGCGCCCAGTTCGAGTACGCCTCCGCAGTACTTCAGCTTTACGTTGTTTCCCAACGAGTCGTACTGGCCGTCAGAGGCGAGTACCATGGTCTTTGACCCGAGGTCGCCGAGTGAGATATTGATAGGAATCGACCACAAACTCATGCGGTCCACCGATGGGGGCCAAAGCTATCAAGTGCTTAAATCGTTTGGAATGGATGCTACGCGTAAGCTAGGCATGGTAGTTCAGGGCTTTCAACAGCCCGAGGTGCTTTATGTAGTTCAGCGGAAATCCTGGTCCCCGGTAGTGCTTCACCGAAGTCTTGACAGCGGCGCCACATGGACGCAAATTGCCCTTCCGTCCGGGGTAGGAAGCCGTATGGTGCTCGCACTAGACCCTATTCAGGCGATGCACGTGGTCGCCGCATTCCCCGACGCCCCCAACGGCCAAAAGGTGTACCGGTCCATCAATGGGGGCCAGCAGTGGGTGCCCTGGAATTCCCCCGAACTCAATAACCATGAACTCCGATCCGTGGTACGGCTGCATGGAGCTCAATCCGCATGGGTGGTGGGCACGAACTATGATGTGTTCGTGCGATTCGACACGAGTTCTGCGTGGATTGCGGCGGGTCAAGGCTTGCCGCACCCCATTCAAACCCGGGATATGGCAGTGCACTACGGATTGGGCAAACTTCGCATTGCGACCTATGGACGCGGAATGTGGGAGTGCGACCTCCCAAGCCCCATCGTACAGCCATTGGCTCAGCCCATGGTTTCGAAGCGGGCCCAATGGCGAATCGGGTGCACGCCCGACTCGGTGCGCTTTGCCAGTAGAAGCTTCGCGTTGAGGGCGGGAACCTCGTTAGCATGGCGCTTCCCTGGCGGGCTTCCTGCGACATCTACGGCGCTACAGCCCGCGGTATTTTATGCCCAGCCAGGGGCCTACACGGCCTGGCTTCGAGTCACCCAACAAGGAGCGGTGGATTCCGCCGCGGTTTCGTTCACCATTTCGGCGCCAACGGGATCTCTGAGCCTTGCGGACTTCGAGGGCAGCATCTTTCCCGACCCCTACCTGTGGACTCAGAGTGAACCAGGCGGAACCGAGTGGAGCCGTGCCGAATGGACAGCGGGCAACCATGCTGCGCGGGCCGACAACTATACCCACGACGCTCAGGGCGCGGTGAGCGACCTCGTCTTCAGCGTGGATCGGGCATCGTCACCCGAACTACTCCGCTACCACTTCGCCTATGCGCCTTATGGGTTTCCGTATTCCGATACGCTGGTGGTTCTAGTCAGTCCAAACTGCGACCTGTCTGCCCCATTATGGGCCGATACGTTGGGCGGAACCCGACTTCAATCCGCAGCATCCATGACCAACGGAATGTTTGTGCCCTCCAATTCGTCAGACTGGCGCCAGGATTCGGTTTCATTCACGAGCCCACTCCTTCAGGCGGCGCTCCAAACGCATCCCCGACTTTATGTCGGATTCCGAAACATCGGTCGCTGGGGCCAAGCTCTTTATTTAGACAGTTTGGAATTGGTTCGGAACCTATCGATGCCGGAGTCGCGAGCGGCTTCCGCAGTGGAATGGGTGCCGAACCCCGTTTCTGCGGGAAGCTTAGTGCGTAGCCGACCTCCGCTGCCCCAAGCTGTCTTGGTAGAATGGTTTACGCCCTCTGGCAAGCGAATGGGTAGCTCAGAGGTGGACCAGAATGGCGATGTGCGCATTCCTTCGGCGGCACGCGGGTTGCTTCTCTGGCGCGCCGTGGCCGACGATCGCGCTTGGGCTGGGTCGTTGGTGGTACTTTAAAACTTAGTGGTCTCGCCCCTTTTGAAGTAGTGTTTCAAAAGCTTCATTCCACGACGGCACGGATAATGACGGGAGTGACGCCCGCTTTTACCAAACGTGGACTCTCAGGACCTCGCTGTGGTCGCTTAACTGTACGGATGCGAGGTATACACCGGGGGCGCGCCCGTCGGCGCGGAGCACCACTTGACCAATGCCGCGGGCCTCGTCAACCAATTGTCCCGTCAGAGTGTACAGGCGGACCTGCACCGACTGCTGGGGCGCTGCCTCGAACGTCCAGTAGTCCAGCGTCGGATTGGGATAGGCCCGAACTCCAGTAGGTGCAGCGTCCTCGTCGATTGAAAGGGGGACCCCAGAGTACTTCACTTCGTCGAAGAAAAACGTGGAGTTGGCAGAGCCGTTGCCCACGTTGGTGCTGCCTGCTGCGAAGTCAAATAAGAACACGAGCGAGGGCATATCGCTGGGTACGCCGGCAAAGTCAAAGGTGAGGGTTTCCCAATCTCCCGACTTTGTTGTTTGCACGCTGCGCTCAACACCCCAAAACGGTTTTTCGGTCTTGAGGGTGACGTAGGTGCCCACCGGAGCTGAGGTCCAGACCTTCATGCTCAGCACGGTGTGCGTGGCGAAGCTCAGGTTGTTCGAAAAAGTGATCTTCGTTCCGCCAAACGGGGCACCGCGGTAGCGAACGAGTTTAGCCACGGTTGCACTCGGATTATCGACATTTTGGTGAGGGTTGGTCACCACGGTTGCAAAGGCACTTTCAAAGTCAAAAAAGTGATCGGTTGTGGCGTCGGACTCAAAGGTGAGGGGTAGGCCACCGAGCATGGGCGCTACGGGATCGGCGACCTGCTTAATGTTGTCGACATAAAAGGTAGCTCCGCCACCCGGAGTGAAAGGCTGCGGCATAATTACGAGGTGGGTGCTACCGCTCGGCGCCGGAATGCCAAAGTCAAAGAGCAAGGTTTCCCACGTGCCCGAAACGCTGGTTACGGCGTCGACTTCAGAGGTGTAGGGCCCCTCGAGTTTGATTTTAATGACCGTTCCGGGGGGTTGGGTGGTAAATACGTCCATGGACAGCACGCTGCTCGCAGCCGTGTTGAAGCTGAGCGAAGACATCCCCACAATTTTACCCCCGGCCCACTGGTCTGCGGTGTTTTTTACAATTTTACCCACGTTGGCGCTGCTGTTGCCCTCTCCGCTTGGGTTGGCCACTCGGGTAAAGGTGGCATTGTCGTACCCAATCATGCCCGAGACGGGCGTTTCAAAATCAATAGGGAGCGACTGTGCGGTGACGCAAAACGCAGCGGTGACGCCTAGAGTTAGAGCAAGAATGCGCATTAAGCGGGGTTTTGTGCGCAACGATTTCAACAAAGGCTAACGCGGGTGAATATGAGGCGCGGACGCCTTGAAGGCCTAAGATACTTAATTTTCAGCTGGTTTTTGTTCACGAGCCTGCACCGGGGGACGGGAATGACGCCTTAAGCGGCCTCAATGATCGCGTCCGTCGCGAACGAGCCGGTCAAAGGCTTCGTTCCACGGGGGCACCGAGGCGGCTTCGTAGCCCAAGGATTTGCCCGTTGCAATGTGGCGAAATGCCTTCATGGCCTTGAGGTGCGTGCCGCTGCGCAGGTAGTCGAGCATGGCTTCGCGGCTCGACCAAGCTGTCAAGGTGCATTGGTAGTTTTGGACGCGACGCACTTCGCAAAAAAGATTGCCCTCCGCTTTTTGGGCTTGGCGAAACGACGGAACCGCAAGCAGCCAAAATCGCAGGGCGCCCAAGAAGCCTTTAGGAGTGAGGCCGGTGATGGAAATGTACATAATAGGGATTCCGGTTTAGAAAAGGTCCCGGAGCAGCAGCGCAAGAAACACGAGGCCGCCCACGATGAGTTCGGCTCGGTAGCGCGCGATAAACGATTTCATTGGGTGAAGTTCGGGAATTCCCGGAATCTGGGAGCAACAAAAAACCCCGCCAGTTATGGCGGGGTTTGCGGGGCTCCCCTTATTGACGAAAGTTGCAGCTATATCCCGATGATTGAGTATTTAGTTATCAGGAGGTTGAGGGACTAAACCTTCTTTAAAATTGAAGGACTTTAATGGAGGTTAAATACTGTTTTCTGTCTTGATACAAGGAGGCTTAACGTTTTGTGGCTTGGCGAAGGTGGCGATTTTTACCACAAATGTTGATGCGGAGAACCAAACTTTGATTAACCACAAAAGTGTCTGCGGAGCACTGAACCGCAACTTTTGGGTAGGTGCTGTTATCGGTTCGTGCTTCTTGTTTTGTCCGAGTCATTAAATTATTGTTTAATGATTTTGTACGTATCAACCCCCTTTTCCTTTTTTGCTCTTATCAAATATGTTCCGTTAGAGTATTTTGAAAGGTCAACCTGACTTTCTGTTGTTTGTTGTATCATCTTTCCTTGTAAGTCATAAACCATAATAAGCTCAATGGTCTGATTTGGTATTTCAATCTGTACAAGCCCATTTGTTGGATTAGGATAAAGTGTAATTGTATTATCAGGAATTGAATTTTCATTAAGTCCAACAGGGTTATTAATCAGGGTAGAAAGTAACTGAGTAGAAACTTGGTAAGCTTGGGCAGGGAATTGATTAATAAGTACACAAATGATTATTCCTGTTGCTGGGTCATACATCATGGAAGAATTATAACCACCCCAAATAACGCCACCGTGTGTCCAGACAGTTCTGCCTGCTG
>Ga0194118_10002355_pt1 | contig 24180 bp, 23 predicted proteins | sample TA2MahsurfametaG_2_FD_148662 | JGI IMG/M metagenome (GOLD analysis project Ga0194118, IMG submission 148662) | Freshwater microbial communities from Lake Tanganyika, Tanzania - TA2015013 Mahale N5 surface | ecosystem: Environmental > Aquatic > Freshwater > Lake | place: Tanzania: Lake...
TACCTGAAAATTCTCAAGTTGGAGGCAAAAAACGTTCTAAAAAATCATCTAAAAAAGGAGGTAGTTACCCAGATCCACCAAGAGGCGGTGCTAAAAGAAAAGGATCTAAAAAAGGATCTAAAAAAGGTTCCAAGAAAGGATCTAGAAAATATTAAATAACTAATATATTTTTACAGAATTACAATAATCATTAATTCTGTTCAAATCAAATGTTTTCAAATAATTATAATTATCAAGTTCAAGTTTATTATTTAAAAATTCATATGCTAATTTGTCTTTTGGTTTAAAATTAGATACAGATTGTTTAGGATCTTGATTATTATTATCTTGAATACCTATAAAATTTTTACTTTCAATTACTGGATTAGGATTATGGTGAAATATTTCAAAATCATTATCTTCTTCATATATTTTTTTAAATGCTAATGTATTTTGTTCAGCTTTTGGTAATATATGTGGACTATATAAATCCATTTTAGCTTGATAAAAATCTAATTTTGTAGTTAATTCATCATCAGAATTACTATCAGGAGTGTCACTATCAACTGAAACTATTTTAACATATGGAGTAAAATTATCATCTTCATTTTTATCATAATCAAATAATGATGTATCATTACTAATTTCACTTAATGAATTGTCAATATGTCTACTTAATAATTTAATCATATTCTTATTATATTTATTTGTTTTAATTTCAAGTAAAATATTTTCAATAAATTTCTTATAAGATAAAATATTATCAATATGATAATTTAAGTCTTGATCTTTTAAATAATATTCTGTATTATCTTCTGAATTCATTAATTTATTAGGATATTTATTATAATATATTAATTTCAATTATTTTTTGATAAAAAGTTATTTAAAACAATTAAATTATTAAATTAATAATGAATTTTGATGAATTATTTAAATATTGTCAAGAATTAAATAAATCAAATTCAGAAAAATGTTTAGTATGTCATATACCAATTGAAAAAAATCATAAACACTTGAAATTAAATTGTAATCACTTATTTCATCCTGATTGTATTAATTATTTTGGAGGATCTATCAAATGTTTGTATTGTGAAAAAAAATCATTACCAGAAAAAATTAATTGGAACCAAAATGAATTATTATGCAATGTAGTTTTAAAAACAGGTCCCAAAAAAGGACAATTTTGTAATAGAAAAAATTGTTTATATCATAAAATAAATTCTTTAAATGTACAAGTTATCGAAACAAAGTGTAATTATGTTATTAAATCTGGTATTAATGCTGGTAAACAATGTGATAGAAAATTACCATGTAAATATCATAATAAAAATATAAACGAGATAACAGTTTAATCAATAAAATCACATGTTTCATTATCGTTATTTTGAAATGATTTGAACTTTGATGTATCTGTATTTTTGTTATTTTTAATATCGTATTTTCTAACAAAATCAGTATTCTTAATTGCTTTTTTATTAAAAATATCTTGAATTATAGATTCAGTTTTAACTATTTTAGAATCATCAATGAAATCACATTCATCATTATCTAAAAAATCACAATAATCTGAATCATAATCTTTTTCTTTAGGCTTATCTTTCTTTTCAAATTTAAAATTAGTTGTTTTTTGTTTGGGTTGAACTAATTTTTTAATGTCAAATTCTGGATCTAAAAACAAATACTTATTTTTAATAATATCATCATTATGAATAACATATTCAGTATTCATTTTAATATATTTTTTTCGTTTTTCTACTATTTTTTTGAGCTCATCTAATTTATCTTGATTTTTTCTATAATATAATATTTTATCATATGTATCCTTCATGATAGGAATTATACTATCTAAAAATTTATCATCCCTATTTATTGCTACATTATGTGATGATTCCAACTTCCAATAAATAATTCTATAAAAATAATAATCTTTATGAATATCAGGATATAAGGTTTTATATTGATCCAACATTTTTAATACCCAATTATTATATTGTGATTCATCCATATCTAGTCTTTTTGGAATAATATATTTTGATTTCCATTCAGCTAAATCACCATCAAATTGAGGCGTGAAAACTTTTGGATAAAATTCTAATATAATACCTTTCTTAAGTCTATCATCAACTTGAATTTTAGTACCAGAGTTACCAACAGTATTTACACATGATTGACAATTATCTGACAAATAAGCTTCTCTATTTGGATATTCAGATAATTTACATTGCCAGAAATCACATACATCTAATTCACAACAAGCTAATTGTTGTTGAACTTGACAATAGTAATAAAAAGGACAAATTTCTCCAGCTATTTTACCAGATGTTTCTATATCTCTTGTAACAGGACATTTGATTTCTAACATTGTACCTAATCTTTCTGAAAATTTATTATCTAATGTATATTTAGAACAAATACCATCAGGTGAAGCACCCAAAAAAGTATATTTTTCAGAAGGTAAAGCTCCAAATTCAAAAACTCGTGTATTATAAATGTGTTCATAAATCATAGTTGCTGTAGGTTCATATTTTTTTCCATGAAAAACTGTAGCATTATCTAAAAATGGAAAATTAGGATCACATTTTTTTAATATAAATGATTCAACAGGTTCATATGGATTTAAATCTATAGCTGCAGCAGAATCAGATGCAGTAATCCTATTATATCTATAATTAAACCATTCTTGAGATCTTTGAGTTGGTTGTGGTAACTTTTTTAGTTTTTCAAAATGATCAGATAGTTTTTTATATTTGAATGGAACTTTAATATCTGGATATGTTTCTTCATATTCTCTTAAACAATTCTTTCCATCATCAAATGATAAACTATTATTAAAAGTATATTTGGTTGAAAACAATCTATTTAAAATTTCATCTACTTTATCTTCAGTTACATCGGCAAATTCTTTTTGTAAATCATGATAAATTTGTTTTTTGACTATTGATAAACCTAATAAATTTATTGAACCTTTTTTTCCTATATTATGTTCTAATATTTTTATTGTTTTTTCAATCATATTATTTAAATTACCAAAGGACATTATATGGATATTAAATTAGTTCTTAAATAAAATTAATTCAATATTTTAGTTTTCTAAATAAAAATAGTTATTATCTTTGTATTGTAAATTAGGTAATGATATGATTTTTCCATTAGTTTCATCATATATAACATTTTCTTTTTTGGTTAATTTTTTTTCTTTAATTAATTCTACAAGTTTATCTTTTAATTTAATTTTATCTTTTTCAGAATTCATTTTTAAATTATTTACAAATTCTTTTACTTTTAAAATTTTATGTATTGAATTTAATTTTTGCCAAGATTTTTTATATAAATCTCCGTCTGCAAATATTTGTTTATGATTGTCAGTATCAGACGAAGAATTTAAGTCTTTTTTTTCAGTATTTGTTTCTGATAATTTATTTTCTTGTGGCAATTTATCATATAGATTTTGTAAATGATTATTTAGCCAGATTTCATTAATTTGCATTTTTTTTAATGAATTTACAAGATTTTTGTAATATTTTATTTCAAATTTATTATTAATTAATTCAATATCCATTATAATTAATAATGTCTTATCTTTAACCTAGTTTTTATTCAATATTTATTAAATATTGAAATTATTATCTAATATTATATTAACCTTAAAATATAATGAATCAAAATTTAGATGAGTTATTTTCTGAACTATTCGCCTATCGTATTATGTTAGAAGATTCTTATGATAATGAATCTGATATTATTTTCAAAATTAAAAAATATTTAATAGAATTAGGAATTACAATATCTAATATTCCACAAATTATTCTGGATTTTTATAAAACATTTGGATACGAAATATCATTAGATATAGTAAATGAAGCATGTAATCAAATAGATGATAATACTTTGGATTTTACAATATTATCAGAAAATATTAGTAATACAGATCAAAATGATCCAAACATATTTTTATTTCAAACAAATTCAAATCCAATAAATGACAATGCCGATGAAGAATCATCTAATGAAGCTTCAGATGATGAAAATTTTCAAAATAATAATTTAGATTTATCTCAAATAGTTCACGTATTACATAATCACAATAATTCACTTAATCAATTGATGGCACAAAATATGTTTCAATATATAAATTTTATTAATGGTAATCTTCAAAATCACTGGGTTAATAATCCAGTAAATCATGGTTCATTAATGAGTGTAATTAATGGTCTTGTAAATAATAACAATCAATCTTATCAAAATGTAGTTGTTTCAATGGATGATAAAGATTTAGAAAAATTAGAATCTATAGAACTAGATTCAAATTTAGATTCAAATTGTAGTATATGTATGGGACAAATGGAAAAAGGAAATTTTGTAACTAAATTAGTTTGTACTCATACTTTTCATACTGATTGCATTCAAACTTATCTAAAAGAATATAATTATAAATGTCCTATTTGTAGAATTGAATTGGGAAAAGTTAAATATAAATTTTAAAATAAAATAATTTTATAATTATTTTATTGTTGTACACATTGAGGTTGTCCCATATTTTGATTTTCCATATCAGAATCTGAGCTATTTGAATCATTAAAATCTTTGTTATTTGATTTTATATATTCTTTTTGGTTATTGTTTTTTAGTGAATCCATTAAGTTATTAATTGTTTCAGATTGTTTACATTCTGATAAAACTGTTTTTGTTAAATTAGGAGTTTTAATTATTTGTTGTTCTTTTTGAACTTCGGCTTTGTCAAATGATTGTAATAAAGATTTTAATTGTAATTTAGTATCTTGTGGTAAAACAGAAAAATTAGGTAATATTATATTAAATCTAATATATAGATCACCATTTGTATTATTAGATGATTTCATACCTTCATTATTTATTTTTCTTATCATTTTAAAATCTGTTGGACCTGAACAACTTAAATGTAAATTTCTCCCATCCATGTGAGTTATTATTTTATCAAAACCAAATAAAGCTTGATATAATTTTATATCTAAATCTAAAAATAAATCGTTATCATATCTTTTAAAAGTTTTATTAGGAATTTCATTAATAATGAGAATTAAATCTGTTTTACATTCTTTTAATTGATGACCTTTACCTTCTAAAGTTAATTTAAAACTATGATTTAATTTTGATATTAATTTTATTGGAATTGTTTTTTCTTTAATTGTGAATCCCTTACCTATACATACATCACAATAATCTTCATCCTTAACAAATTTACCTTTACCATTACATAAATGACATTCTACCATTGTTTGTTGGACAATAGGACCCATTCGAACTATTTGAATTTTTACTCCCTGACCTTTACAACCTTCACATTTAGAAGTTTTACCGGTTTTAGTTCCTTCTCCATTGCATTTATTACAATTATTTTTGTATTTAAAACTAAAGTTGATAGTTTCTTCATTATATATTTGTTCTAAACTGACATTTAAAGGTTCAACAATATTTTCTGGTTGTTTATGTTTTGGTTGATGCATTCCACCCATATTAAATGGAAATCCAGCCCCAAAAATATTTCCAAAATCTGCAAAAGGATTAGATCCAGCATTTTGAGCAGCTTGGTTTTCAGCATTAAAAATATCCATACCTATATCATCATATAATTTTCTTGATTCATTATTTAATAAAGTTTCTTTTGCTTTATTAATTTCTTGAAACATATTTGTTGCTTCTTTTTTTTTTTCTATATCTGAATGTTTATCTGGATGCCATATTTTAGATAATCTATTATAAGCTTTTTTAATTTGTACTTCTGTTGCATCTGATTTAATTTCTAGAATATCATACAGTTTTGTATCTTTAACCATTTAATATTTATAAAAATGCTTCTTTAATTATATTATAAAAAAATAAATAATTATTTAAAGATTTCAAATTTATATATAGTAATGACAGATTTACGAGTTTTTAATGTTATTATAGAAGGAGATAAAACAGGTTTTAATTCAAAAAATGCAGTAGATAAATTTAAGCAAGAAATCAAGTTAAACAACAATTTTGATCTAAATGAACTCATAAAAAAATATGTTAAAACTGGTTTTTTATTAGAACTTGTTGAGAAAACAGATAATAGTTATAAATTTAAGATAGATAAAGAAAATTCAGAAGTTGAAAAAAAAGAACCACAATTAAGTGACAAAGAATTACAACGAAAAGTATTGAAAGCAAAAATTAATTTAATGAGACAAGATAGGACAAATAGTGTTTATCATAAAGCTAAAGTAAATGATAATGTTCCTGCTGAAATTTTAAATGAGTATATGAAATTGAAAAAAATATCAAAGATGTCGATTCCGGAACCAAATGAAATATTATCTCATCCTGAAGAATATAAATCTATTGTTGGAATGGTCTTACAAAATTCAATGATGAATAAATTAGGTTCAAATCATCCATATGTTAGATATTTTAAATTAATTGCAGATAAACTAGGTGTTGAAATGGCTTTACCAATTCCGACTAAAAATTTTTTAACAGATGATAAAAAAATTAAAGAGATAAAAGAATTATTAAAAAATCAAGAACAGGTAGTTGAAATTAAAGGAAATGGAATGAGTAAAGGTAATGAAACAGATAGTGAAAATGAAATTGATGTATAAATAAAATTGATTATTTTACTTATTTAAATATAAATAAATAAAACAATGATAATTTACGATAATATACATGGTTATATAAACTTAGACCCAATAGCTTCAATTATAGTTGATACACCTGTATTTCAAAGATTAAGAAATATTCATCAAACAGGTGTATTATATTTAGTTTTTCCGACAGCAAATCATTCCAGATTTGAGCATTCTGTAGGAACTTATCATTTAGCTACTCAAATGATAGAAAAAATTAATAAAAAACAACCAGAATTAAAAATAACATCTGAAATAATTCAATTAGTTGGAATTGCAGGGTTATGTCATGATTTGGGTCATTTACTTTTTTCGCATTTATTTGACGATTACTTTTTGGAATCTTTGTCTAATTATAATGAATTAAAAATATTGACAAAAAATGTTTATCATGAGAATAGATCAATAACATTACTTAATCATATGGTTGATAAATATGATGTTCCATTAAATAAAGATCAAATAAAAGTAATAGGTGATTTAATCAATCCAAAAGAATCCGAATATGGAAAATGGAAAACTAAATATCAGATTGGAAGATGGATTTTTCAAATTATTTCAAATCCATTAAATTCTATTGATGTAGATAAATTTGATTATTTAGTAAGAGATACTCAAGCAGTTGGATTAAAATTTGGATTTAATTATTCAAGAATTATAGAAGATGCAAAAGTTATAGAAAATAAAATTTGTTACTCATTACAGTGTAGTGAAGATATTTATCAAATGTTTTTCATCAGATATAGATTACATAGACAAATTTATAATCATAAAGCTGTCAAAGCAATTGAAATATTAATTATTAAATTATTAATAGAAATAGAAAAAGAATTAAATATCTCTCAATATATTTTGGATCCGGAGAAAATGATGGACCTTGTTGATTCATTCATATGGTATGGACATAATAATCCATCAATCAAAAAAATTATACAAGAAATTAATCAACGTAAAATACCAAAACTTGTGTATCAAGATGTTTCTTTGCATCCTTGTGAATTTGATGAAGAAAAATTAAGACAATCTTTTGATGAAAATACATTTTACATTTTAAGGTTTAAAGTTGGATATGTTGGTGGAAAGTCAAATCCTTTAAATAAAATAACATTCTATAATTTAAAAAATGGAAAAATAATATCAGAAAATAAAGTAAGAAGTTTTTCATTACTAATTACTCAAAAACATCAAGAATATTTCATGCGAGTATATTGTATGGATTTATCTTTAGTTAAAAAATTTAATGAATACTTTGAAGAATTATCTCAATCTAAAAATGTATCTGATGAAAATGTTGAAGAATGATTCATTTTTTCTAACCGTCTTTCTCTTCTTGACCATTTTTTTAATTCTCGTTTATTAATATTATTTCTACGATCATTAATTTGTTCTATTGATGGTCTATTTTTATTATTATTATTTTTTCTTTTATTTCGACTTTCAATCATATGATATTGATTTTCTAATCTAATATTTCTTTGATATATAATTGTAGGTAATAATTGACTTGAACTATTGAATATAAATTCTTCGGGTATGCTTAGTCCAGGTTGTAAATCATTGGATTGATAACCATTTCTTAATCCTATATTTGTTCTTTGAATAATTTCTTCTTTTGTATATATAAATTTTTCTCTACAATATGGACAAATTGAATTAGATAATCTAATAAAACAATTGTAACAGAGAGAATGTTCACAAGGAAGAAATTTTAAAGACAAATTTTTATCGTAACAAATATGGCAATCCATTTATAATAGCTAAGAAAAAAATTAAAAACTATAATATAATTTAATATTAAATATAATTTTTTAATAAATTATTAAAGAGTCCTTTTTCGAAAATTAAATAAAGAAACAAACCAGTAATAAAAAATGAAAAATTAATTCCATAAGGTTTTTTTTTATTTTGGTTTACTTTATTAATTGATAAGTCAAATATTACCTTTCCTATAACCCATGTAATAAAACCAATCATACATGACTCAATAATATTAATTAACATTAAATATATGTAGATAATTTAATAATTTGAAACTAAAAGGATTTAAAATAATTTAAATTTATAATCTTGTTTATAATAATTATGAATTGGGAAAAATCTGTTGTTAAAATAAATTCTAAAATTAGAAAAATTTATTATTCAAACCCTTTAAATACTTATAATATATTCGAAACTTCAGGTACTGGATTTTTTATTACTAATAATCTTATTTTAACTTGTTATCATGTTGTTAAAAATTCTGTTATAATTGATATTCTTTATAAAAATTCTTATGAAATTAAAGCTATTATTAAACATATATTTCCCGATGACGACTTAGCATTATTAGAAATTAAAGAAGATCTACTAGATGTAATACCTTTAGAAATTAAACCATTAAGTGATAAAGTATCAGATGACGTATTAACTATTGGATTTCCATTATCTAGTAAAAATATAAAAATAACAAAAGGAATTATTTCAGGTTATCAAGAATCTTTAATACAAACTGATGCATCCTTAAATCATGGTAATTCTGGAGGACCATTAGTTATAAATGATAAAGGAAAATATAAAGTAATAGGTGTAAATGTAAGTAAAATTACAAAAGCAGAAAAAACAGGTTATGTTGTACCTATATATAGATTTATTAAATCATATGATATAACTAGAAATGATATTAAAAATTTTGTTCTAAAAAAGCCAATAATTTATTTTGATTATCAAAAATTAATTCAAGATGAATTAAGAGATATTTTATATGATGGAATAGAATTTCCTTATGATAAAAAACAAGTTGGAGTACGATTGTCAATTATAAATAAAAAATTTTATTTTAACAAATATTTAAAAGAAGGAGATGTATTAATTAGTATTAATTCACATCCAATAAGTTATGAAGGACAGATTAAATTTGATTTCTATCCGGAAAAAATTCCAATTGACGATATTGGATTATGGTTTAATCCTGGTGATAAAATAAGTGTAGAATATGTAGACACAATAGAAAGAAAATTTAAAAAAGTGGAATTTAATTTAGAAGTTTGTAAAACAAATATTGATGAATATCATATGGTTGATCCAAAAAGTATTTATTTCATTGAAAATAATTTTTTAATTTTATCAATTTTTTGTAAAAATCATTTAGAAAATCTTAATAGTTTAAAATTATCATCAAGTCAAGTTATTAAAATATTTGAAAGAAATATACAACAACGTGATTTATTTACTGTATATTTATCAGATATTAATTATAACAAAATTGGAAAGTTTAATAAATATCCTATTGGAGAAATAATATTAGAGATAAATGATAATAAATTTGATAATTTAGAAGATTTTATTAAAATTACCAAGGATCCAATTACTAAAATAAAAACTATCGATAATGAAATTTATTTTATACCTACAAAAAAACAAAATATTCATGATAATTATATTAGGATATTTTATTAAAAAAATTGATAAAATATTATTTAAAAAATATTATATTAATTACTATAATGCCTCAAAAAAAAGCTGTTAAAAAAGTTTCTACTAAAGAAGAATCAGATGATGATTATGAAGAAGATGTTGATGATTTAGAAGATATTGAAGAAGTTGAAGTTGATGATTTTGAAGATGATGAAGAAAAAGATGAATTAAATTTAGAACCTGATACAGAAGCATTAGGTTGTGCTTTAGAAGAAGCAGTAGATGATGATGATGAATATTTTGATAATAATGATGAAGTAGAATTACAAGATGATCAAAATATAGAGTATGTATCAAAACAAGATAGATTAAGTTCAAATAGATTAACTAGATATGAAATGGTTAGAATATTAGGAGAAAGATGCAAACAGTTAACAATGGGCGCTAAACCAATGATTAAAAATATTAAAGATTTATCATATGATAAAATAGCTGAAGAAGAATTTATAAGAAATATGATTCCTTTTAAAATCAAAAGACCCTTACCTAATGGTAAATATGAAATTTGGAATTTAGAAGAATTATCCAAAGATCATCTATTATCATTAATATAATAAATTATTTTGTTTTAGATATTCAATAAAGTTATTATTATTAATTAATTTATTTAATTTATAATTAAAATAATTAGATAAATTTAATAAAGATTCAATAAATCTTTTATCTCGAGTCATTTCAATAAATAATTTTGATAAATATGGATGATTTTTATTTTTAATAAAATAATAGAATATAGAACTAAAATTATTTTTATCAAAATCATTTTTAATTTTACAAAAAATTTCATCATTAGAATCAATTTGTTTATCTGGATGATACATAAATATTAATTTGGTAAAAATCTTTCTAATCCAATTAATTGATTCTTTAATAGTTTTATATTTTGGTAAAATATTAGTTGTACTTTCATTTTTATTTTCCGATTTTACTAAATCATTATAATTATTATTAGTCTGATTATCTACTTTAGTATCTGGTAATTTATTTATATTATTTTCAGGTATTATTTGTTTATAATCAATTATTTTATCTTTTTTTTTATTAATAAATTCTTCATAATATTTTTCATATTGAAATAACTTGTCATAAATTATAATATAATAATCGTAAATGTACATTATATTATAATAATAAATAATTAATTACTTGTATTAAATTTTAATTTATTTTATTGCGAATTTTTTCAATTTCTTGTTGTTGTTCTTTCATAGCATTAATTAATACAGCAATCATGCCTAAATAGTTAACTGATTTATAATTATTGTTTTGAGTAACTAATTCAGGGAATTGTTGTTCTACTTCTTGAGCAATTAAACCAATATGAGTAGAATTATTGTCTGAATTTTTCCAGTTATATTTGTATCCATCTAATTGAAGAACTTTATCTAGAGTAGATGATAAAGGAGTAATATTAGTTTTTAACATAACATCAGATGCTACTGCAAAATTATAGGCATTAACTGCTGTAGCACTTGTAGAACCTAATGTTATTGTACGAGCACCAGCAGTTCCAATATTAATGTCTTGAGCTACTGAATTATTACCAATATTAATTACACCACCGCTTGAATTAATAGAAACAGCACCAGTTGAATCTAAATTGGAAGTTGTAGAACTTAAGTTGTATGTAGCCGCATTTAATTGAACAGTTTGACCTGTACCATTGAGAGTTAATTGACCTCCAGTTGAAGTTACAGTTACACCAGATCCACCACTTACTGTTAGTAAACCTGATGATGTTGTTAAATTAGAAGCACTTGATGAGTCGATACTAAAAGTTATAGCATCAAGATTGACAGCTGTTGCTGAGGCAGAACCAACTTGAATAGTACGAGCACCTGCTGTACCTACATTCATAGCATTATTAACTGTTTCGTTACCTATATTTATAACACCACTTGTAGAATTAATAGCTACACCACCAGCACCACCAACAGTTAAAACACCTGCTGATGTATTAATATTTGAAGCACTTGATGAGTCAATACTAAAAGTTATAGCATCAAGATTGACAGCTGTTGCTGCGGCAGAACCAACTTGAATAGTACGAGCACCTGCTGTACCTACATTAATAGCACCTGTTACAGCATCATTTCCTACATTAATAACACCACTTGTTGAATTAACAGCTACACCACCAGCACCACCAACAGTTAAAACACCTGCTGATGTATTAATATTTGAAGCACTGGATGAGTCAATACTAAAAGTTATAGCATCAAGATTGACAGCTGTTGCTGCGGCAGAACCAACTTGAATAGTACGAGCACCTGCTGTACCTACATTAATAGCACCTGTTACTGTTTCATTTCCTACATTAATAATACCACTTGTAGAATTAACAGCTACACCACCAGCACCACCAACAGTTAAAACACCTGCTGATGTATTAATATTTGAAGCACTTGATGAGTCAATACTAAAAGTTACAGCATCAAGATTGACAGCTGTTGCTGTGGCAGAACCAACTTGAATAGTACGAGCACCAGCTGTACCTACATTAATAGCACCTGTTACTGTTTCATTTCCTACATTAATAACACCACTTGTAGAATTAACAGCTACACCACCAGCACCACCAACAGTTAAAACACCTGCTGATGTATTAATATTTGAAGCACTTGATGAGTCAATACTAAAAGTTATACCATCAAGATTGACAGCTGTTGCTGCGGCAGAACCAACTTGAATAGTACGAGTACCAGCTGTACCTACATTTATATTTTGGTTAACTGAATTAGAACCTACAGAAATAGTACCAGTATTGTTTTCTAATGATAAATTATTTGAACTATTAAATTGTAAAACACCTTCTACTAGAGAAGAACCATTTAAACCTAAGAATCTAACGCCTGAATTTGCAGCAATAGCGCTTATTTTAGATGCAATAACATTAGAGTTATTAGCAATATTAGCAACATTAAAATTTGAAGAAGATTCAATAGTAAATGTTTTTGGACTAGTTCCATTACTTACAACAACAACTAGTAAAGCTACTGAATCTAATAATGATACAGCTGGAGTTGCAGTTGAAACCAGATTTTGAATTAAGAGATAATCATTAACAGCAAATGGAATAGTTTTGTTTGAGTCTTGTAATTTAAAGGTGTATCTGAAATTAGCTCCAGAAGTAGATTGAGTAACTGAACTAACATCTAAATTAACAGTATCAGTCAAACCTAAATCAACTTGTTGATCTTGAAAAGTTACAACATTTGTATTAATAACAGTTGATGAACCTTTAAATTCAACATTTTTAGGGAAAGTAATTACACCATCTTCATTAACAGACATAATGTCTTCTAAACCTGCTCCAGTATTTTTTTGTAGCTTAAATTCATCAGTTTGATTAATCATTCTAAACATAGAATTTGCGTTGTTGTTTTTAAAAAAATCAATAATAGGATTATTCCCTTCAACTTTAAAATTAATTTTTGGAACACTCATATACAATATATACATATTTTTTTTTTTATATGGGTGAAAAAAAATTAAATATTACTTTTATTTTGTCTATATTCTTTTTTATATTTTTTTTTAAATGTTTTCCAATTTTCAGTTCCCATCTTACTATTACATTTACTACATATTGGTTTTAAATTCTCTAAATTTGTTTCTCCTCCATTAAATTCTGATATAATATGTCCACAATGAAATCCATTCAGTCCATTATTAATTAATGAGTCACATTTATAAAATGGACAAAACCCTTCATTTTCATCTCCAAATAGTTTTTTCCATACTTGAATCCTTAATTTTGGACTAATTGCTTTCTTTTTATTTTTGAATTTATAATGATCAGGTGTTGTTTTACTATCTATTAAATAATCAATAAAATTATTATTTTTTAAAGATAAAATTATTCCATTTTTTACACATGTGTATTCATCTTTATAAAAATTATCAGAATTTTCATTGTAATATTCCTGATAATCAATTAATCTATTAAATTGTCTATTTTTACTTTCTATATCATTTCTAATATCTTCAAAGCTATGAAATTTTTCAAAGTATAAACGTTCTAATAATTTATTTAAGAATTCTGATATTGAATATCTATGACTTAAAGATGATTTTCTTTCTGAAAAATATAAACTATAATTACTTCTTAAATAATCTCTAATTGAATCATATAAATTTTCTTGAAATTCGTCAAGTGATACATATTTATTATTTTTAAATGAATCACAATTTATTTCTTTGAATAATTCTTTCATTTTCTTATCTGAATCTATTTTGTAATAACAAATAAATAACTCACCATTATAATCTTCACATAATTCTTTAGACATTTCTAATCTGTGTTGACCATCTATAACATATAAACTATAATTATCAGTAAAATTATTTGATACAACACCAATTACAATTTTATTCTTGAAATGAAAATATTCCGGATTTCTAATATACGATTCTTTCATTTCTATTACTTTATTTTCATCTAAATCAGTTTGAAATGGTAGCCTCTTGAACAGCCCAAAATTATCTCTTACTTGTTTGAAAGTAACTTTTTTCTCCATAAAATTTTGTGATTCATTAATTGTATTTTTATTTAATCCTGGTAACTTTAATTCGTTCATTGTTATAATTATAAAATAATTTTTTAAGTATCTTATAAATAAATTTTACCAGTTATAGAAACAAACGGAACAAATATAGTTTAATTTATAACTACCTTTATCTCTAAAAAAGACAGCATCTTTTGCATCCTGATTCTTATGAGTAATACAGCTTGGATTTTTACATGTATAATCTCTAGTATGAGGTAATAATGGATCTTTAGTAGTTAATTCATTTTCTTCAAGACTTTTAACTCTAATTATTTTATTTTCAAGATTAATTTGATACAATAATGTAGTTTCAGTTATTTGTTTAGTAAAATTACAACTTTCGCACTTAAATTCAGCTCCAGAACTAACTATTTCATCAAATAATTGATTTAATTTAATTTTATCTTCTTCTGATAATTTTTGATATTTTTTATTTTTTGCCATTTCATCTTTTGAAAAATCGGCTTTATATTTTAATAAATCTTCTTTTTCTTCTAATTTAATAAATGCATCTGATATTTTTTTAATTATAAATCTGTTATCTATTTCATTTAAATTTTTTGAAGATTTTGATATATCAAATAAATATGAACAATTTGGACAAAAGTACATTAGATAATATATACTATCTAGATTTTATATAATTTAATTTCATTTTTTATTTCTATTTAGAGTAGTAATTTTATTATTTATTTAATGAATTTAAATAATTTTTGGATGGCATTTGGATGCTTAACTACTCCTTTAATAGATTGTTTTCATAGAATATTTTTTTGTTTTGGTAAGAAATTTAGATGTGATATATGTAATCAAAGATTTAAAAATAAATCAATTCTAGCTGAACATATTAAATATATACATTCGGAAATATTTGTATTTGTTGAAAAATATCAAGAAAAAAAAACATTAAATACAATGAATATTCATATTAAAAATAACTAACATTAATTATAGCTAATAGATTATATATATTTATATACGCAATCATTAAATCAACTGATATATTTATCATCACTATATGTAGCAACCATTTATATAATATTTTAAATATTTTTTTAATATTATAAAAAAATTAAATATCTAATGCACTTTTTGGACCAGAATCTTCATCAGATTCTTCAACAATATTAAAAACTACATTTAGATAATAACCATTTTTATTTTCACCAAATTGTTTAGTAATAAACTTGACAAATTCAGGTCTTTTGGGAACTCCTCTTGATTCATAACCACGTTTGTACCAATCTTTAAAGTTTTCATAAATAGCTGTAACACTGATTTTATCTTTTGGATTATTTGTAACTCTAATTTTATCCATAATATATTCAGTATAAAAATCGTTTTCCATTTTATATTGTTTAGTTGATGCCATAACTTCATCTGGTTCAACGAGGTAAGTTTTATTCTTATATTCTGTAATATACAAATGAAGTAAATAACTAATAAATGTTGGTGCCCATTGTTCAATTTTTTGTTTAAGAGTAGTATCAATCATAAATTCATTTGGTTTAGTAGGTTTATCAGTAAATTTAGATCCAAAATCAATTACACGAAGACGTCTCCATGTACCATCATCATTTGAAGGTACTTCTGGAAGTTGATTACATGTTAAAAAGAATTTCATTTGGGGTTTGAATTCAATCATTTCATTAGCTCCTTTAAAAAGATCGCGAACTAAAACTTTATCACCACCTGTAAATTCTTTCATAACACCAACATTCATTTTTTCACCATCATCAGTTTCTTGAAAAACACCACAACGCCTTCCTTTCATACGAACTTTTTCAGGTGCTGTTTCATTTGATTGTCCTCTTTTTCTAGTAATAATTGTAATTGGACATGACATATAATAATCACCAAGGGCAAAATACATCAAATCCATAGTTAATGATTTACCATTGGAACCAGAACCTGTCATAATATATAGTTTTTCTTCTTTCGTTTCTCCAGAAATACAAGTACATAATGCATTTAAAAAATATTTTCGTACTTTTTCATTTGGCATAATTTGTTCAAAGAATTTTAAAATAGGTACATTGTAAGGATTCTTTTCAGACCATTTATTATAATCATTCCTTGTACTCAAGGTAATATAATCATCTGGACGTCCTTCTCTAAATTCACCTTTATCTAAATCATATACTCCATTTTCAAAGCCCATTAAATGGATATTTGAATCTAGTTTTTGCTCAAATTTATCATCGTAGAATAAGTTTTTACATTCTTTTACAAGTGTTTCCTTAAAAGTTGTGTTCATAAGTTTTTCAACAATTTTATCAACACGTGTACGTCTTTGTTGAAGTTCTTCTTTTTCAATACCAGAAACTTGTGTTGCTTTTAAACTGATTTCAGCTATTTCTTTGTTATATTCATTAGCAAAATCTTCAGATAATAATATTTTTAGAGTATATCCATCATCAATACGATTCCAACGATGATTCTTAAATTCCCACCAAGTATTGTGTCCAATAGATGAACAAATAAAACGATCTGAATATTTAGAATAAACTGATTTAGCTATGAAATAGGTATTACCATCTAAACTTTTTCTCATCATTAATTTAAATTCTTCTTTATTAAATGTATCAAATGCTTTTGGATCATCTTGTTTAGCCCAGTAAGCCAAAGATCTAAATGTTAATACATTACCGTTTAATGGATTTTTCATAGTTTTCCACATTTTTTCACATTCACCTTCTTTAAATTTTTTACCACATTTTTTAGAAAATTCAATCCAAGCTGTAAGTAAAGAAGTATCAGTATTATGAAGAGCTAAACCTACATTTATCCAATCATAATAATTACTAGCTCTTTTTTCATTTAACATACTTGTTAATTTACAAGCTTTACGTACATCATCTTCTTTACAAACTGGTACATCAAATTTAAGTTCTTCAGCCTTAACTGTAGAATTAATACCAAGTTTTTCACATTCAGCATCAATATCTGAATCAACATATTCATCCTGTAGTGGTGTAGCATATTTTTTTGAATAAGTTTTACTTTGTAAAGATAAATAATTTATTAAAGTATCATAATCATAATTTATTTCTGTTTCATCTCCATTTTTTTGATCATATCCAATACCTTTAATATGATCATACAATAATCTAATATCACCATCAAAAATTTTAGTTAAAGAATAAATTTGACCGTTAGGTTTAGTTGATCCATATAAAAACCAGCTATTCCTTGATACAACTGCTTTGTCAATTATTTTATCTGGACCATTTAGAAATCCTTCAAATGTATCTTCTTCTTCACACATCTTAACAACTTTATAACGTAATAAATGTCTTACTTTTGTTTGAATACAAAGATCAGGAAATACTAGATGAAATCCATCTTTAACAATATCATCTCTAATAGTTGGTTTATTTTTCTCAAATAAAAATAATTTAAATTTATGTTCTGGTACATCCATATATGTTCTAATTGATTCTAAATATTTATTGGCTATATTTTTGATCATCTTATTATTATACAAACGAGTATTTTCTTCATAATTATCAACAGGTACTTCTAAATCTATATCAACAATAATTGGTGCAAATTCTTTTTGTCTCTCTAAAATAGAAAGATCTTTTACTCCTGCATTGATTGCTTTAGTATATATTTCCATGAATTCTTTTCTTTGAATATTATCCAAAAAAAAAGTTCCATGAAATAAACCATATGATTGATGTGTTGCAGAATCTTTATTATCTTCATTGCATCTATTTTTTTCTAAAATATCGTAGACGCGTTCTTTTAATTTTGATATTTTTTTATTATCAATCTTTTCAGTCATTATTAATTAACTAAAAGAAGATTTTTTTATATATATTTTTCAATTTTTTTAAATGGTGTGTGTTGACTGTTATAATCACGATGATATACATCTATCATTTAATTATTATATGATATAATTATTTTTTCCATCATGATGGATATTTTAATTAAAGATTAAAAAGTTTAAAAATTGAAAAAAAATAATATATTATCTAATCCTAATATTATAATGACCTATTATCCTTTATGTTTTTTATTCTTTTATAAAGATTTTATAAATATAAAAAAAAAAAAATTAAAAAAAATGAAATAAAAGATAAATAAAAACATTCATCAGAATTAAAAATAATATTTAAAAAAAAAAATACATGATTAATTTAATGAACAAAACTATTATAAGAATAATGAATGATTATATTGATTTTAATAAAAACAAACCAGATGGAATTTATTTATGGATTGATAAAGAAAATATTTATCAACAATATGCTCTTGTAATGGGACCTCCAAATACTCCATATTTTGGAGGCTATTTTTTCTTTGATATTAAATTTCCAACTAATTATCCAGACAAACCTCCTGAAATTAAAATGTTGACTATCAATAATAAAGTTAGATTTAATCCAAATTTATATCAATGTGGTAAAGTTTGTTTGTCAATTCTTGGAACTTGGACTGGTCCCAATTGGAAACCAATTATGAATATTAGATTGGTACTAACATCTATTGTTTCTTTATTGGGAGAATATCCAATTCAAAATGAACCTGGATTTGAAAATGTTAAACCAGATCATATTTCATCGATAGAATACAATTTATATTTAATTTACTATACTTATTCAATTGCAATTATTGATGTTCTAAATGAAAAAAAATATAAAAAATGGTCAAAATATTTTAATGATGAAATTAAATTAGAGTTAAAAAAAAATTATAATAAGTTAAAAGATGATTTATTATCTTATCAACAAATACATGGAAGAGTACCTGTATCAAAACAGATTTATTTTATGGAAAAAGAAATTTTAGATTTTAATATTTTATTAGAAAATTTTAATAAAATAAGTCAAAATTAATTATTATTGAGGATTAAAAGTTGTATTTTTATTGAAATATATGTATCTTTGTTTAAGAATTTATATACATTATTTAGATAAAGCTAATATCTTTAATTTTGATTATTTCTACATGTGTCTTTAAGCCCTTGAAAATTTAAAAAATATCTTAGGTTTGTCCGTTGCATAACATGTAAATTAAGAGTTTGTTAGGACAACGACTCTAACTGATGAGTTTTAATGTGTATCTTTTATTATTCCTACATTATATGATCTTTTTATAAGAGAAAAGCATGAACTGCACGAACAAGTTATAATAGACCTCTTACTATTCATTGTTACTGTAATATTTTTCTTTAACTTGATATATAAAAAATCTGCATTTTAAATTTTCAGCGGCGTTAAATTTAATAAAAAAATTGAAATTTTTAACATTTTGATGTGTTTATTATAAAATTTTAGCAATGCCTCCGTTCGAGTTCCAATCAATAAGAGAGATTGACAAAGAGATGATTACCCATCTTTACAATACAGCAGTACTGGAGCGCTATTCTCCGGGAATTGAGGATTATTATAAAGCTCGCGGTTGGGATACATCTGATCAACGAGCAAACAAAACACATTGCTACGATGCTGTCTCTGTCACGTATAGTTCGGGTTGTCCATCAATGACATATAGTCTTAATGGACTTTTCTTGCATTAAAAAAACTAATCCTGAATCATCTGATTCAGTTTTTCTATGGTCCACCTTTTTGTTGGATCAATCTCTAAGGTTCCCTTGAGAATGATCTCTATGAAATCAAGTGTGGGTTTATTGAAATTAAATTCATTTAATTTACGATCAAGCCTATTGGATCCATCTGGTTCATATCCCTTTAATTTATAGTTAGAATCAAAAAATTGTTTGTAATGTTTGGTTTTTTTTAAAAAATTCTTTGGAAAATCTCCACAAGTTTCCTGAATTAATTGTAAATGATAATAATCTCTTGAATGTTTCGAATCTTTAATTGGATCAAATAATAAATTACCAGTTAATAACTCATAAAAAGTACAACCTAATGCCCAAATATCAACAGGATAAGAACATTTTCCCATTAGAATTATTTCTGGAGCTTGATAATATCTAGTTCCAAAAGACTCTTCATAAAAATTATGTTCCTCGCAATATGTACCAAAATCAGCTAAACTAACATCCATTGATTCTAAATATTTTGAATCAATTGTGTATTTTGATATATCTGATAATGAATATTCTTCTAATATTTTATTTGTAATTTGTTCATGTATTTCAATTCTTATTTTTCGTTTATCATTTTTATCCATTTTTTCAATTTTATCAATATCTTTTTTTTTAACATCTACCCAGAATTTTTCTTTAGCTTCTGAATATTTTTTAAAAAAGTTTTCTTCATTATAACGTTTTATAATAAAATCATCTTTATTATTTATACCTTTAACCAAAATATTATCTGTTTTAATATCTCCGTGAAATACTTTAAAATTTTTATGTAGAATTTTAACTGCTTCAATTAATTGTTTCATTATTTTTTTTACTGTTTTAAAATCAAATCCATTATCATAGTCACCTTTCCTTATTAAAGAATCAATATCTGAACAATGTAATTTCCAAGATGAGCACAAATATTTTTGGTTATCTCTAATTTCAATAAAACTATCACAAATATTATTAAAAACCGAAGGTGATAATGGTAGTTTTTGAACAAATTTAATTTCTGATTGTCCGTCTTTAAATTCAGAAGGATTTTGAACTTTTAAAGCACAAAAATTATTAGATTTTATTGAAAAAGCTAACCACACTATTGAAAAAGATCCTCTTCCTAATTCACAAATCACATTATAATTTTTAATTATTTTTCCAGTTAAATCAAGATTATTAGATTGTGTTTTATCTTCATCGCTTGAAACTGATAGATATTCTGAATCTGAACATTCACTTTCAGAACCCATTATAATATTTAATTATAATTATTCTTTAAATTTTTTATAAAATAATTTCTAGTTATTTTAAATGAATAAAAGAATAATTAAAGACGAAATTGAATATTTTAAATCAAAAGAAATATATAATTTACCTCCATCTACAAGAATGTTTCATCCATTAAATTTAAGTTTAATTTATAATCAAGATATTACGAATCCACTTTGTTTAACTAAATTTCAAATGGATAAAAATAATAATTTAAATATTTTAAGTAAATATAAATGTAATAATAATGTAAATAGTTATAAAAAAAACTTATATATTCCAGTAATTGGTTTAAATTCAAGTGATTTATTAAATATGTATTCAATCCAATCTATTGATTCTTTAAATATTTTTATAGAAGAAAATAATGATAAAATAAATTTTATTACTACGAATAGAATAATCAATTCTTGGATTAGAGTTAATTTCGAAACATTAAAAAATTACAATAATTATCTTGAAAAAATATTCTTTAAACTATTTGAAAATAATATAGCATTTACTGATACTAATGAAACTAGTATTAAAAAAGAAATTAAATATTTTATAGATTATTGGATTACTAAACATTCAGTAGATGAGTTTAATTTTAATTTATTTGATGACTTAATAAAATATTTATATAAAAAAAATTTACTTAACAAATAAAAAAATGTATGTTATTTATAATGCAAACACCAAATTATGATATACCTAAAACTAGAAGATACTGGCCTGTGCCCCCATTAATAGATCATGTTGTTGAATATCAAAATATAAATAAAGATGTTAATTTAAGAAAAAATGTAACAAAGTTTTTTCACGAAAAAGTTATAAAATGGATTAATGAATATGATGAATTTAAAATACATAAATCTAAATTATCATTTTTAAAAACTACCGATGGACAAATATATATATATAATCTATTAAGACATTTTGTTAAAAAATCAGGTATTAACTGGTATGATTTAAGAGATAATTACTCAATTATTAAAGAATATTTAAGTAAAAAATTATAAACAAATTTATTTAAACAAATATTTGTTTATACTGTTAGAATTTTAGGAATGCAATATCCAAAAGAAATTTTTGTAAAAGATTATTTTGAAATCCATAATTATTATACAAATATATATGGCAAAGATAGAACAATTGTATTAATGCAAGTAGGTTCTTTTCATGAAGCATATTGTACCGATAATGAAGGTATTAATTTAATTAGATTATCTCAAGAAATTGATATATGTTGTACTCAAAAAAATAGTAATCTTCCATTATCTAAAACAAATCCAAGAATGATGGGATTTCCACTTCATGTAACACATACATATATAGATAAATTAATTGATATGAATTATACAATAGTATTAATAGATCAAACTACTGAACCACCAAATCCAAAAAGACAAGTAACTGGAATTTATTCACCAGCTACTCATATAAATAATAAATCTAATAAAACTAACTTTCTAGTTTCTATAGTTATTGATAAGATTAAAGAAGCTAAAACTAATACTAATCAAATCTGTTTTGGTTTAGCAGCTTATGATTTGACTACTGGTGAAGGTTCTGTTTATGAAACATATTCAAAATCTAATGATGTCTTAATTGGTTTAGATGATGCTTTAAGATTTTTAGAAAATTATCCACCAAGAGAAATTATTTTAGAAAATAATTTATCACCAGATGATTCATTTGCAAACATGAAAATTGATGAAATTTTAAGTTATTTAAATATTAATCAAGACAATACATATTCAGTTAAAATTAATCAGCATAAAAAATTGTCATGGCAAAAAAATATTTTTAATCAGATTTATAAAATGGAATCAAATATTGATCCGATTGAGTTGCTAGGATTACAATATTTAAACTGGGGGCGTTTAAGTTTAGTATTATTACTTGATTATGTTATTAATCATCAACCAAGACTTGTAGAGTCACTACGTGTTCCAACTCTATTTTCATCTAATAAATATTTATATCTTGGAAATAGAGCATTAGATCAATTAGATGTTATTAATAAATCAGAAACTAGTTTATTTAATATTATTAATTATACTAAAACTGCTGTGGGTAAGAGATTTTTATCATGTCAATTAGCTATGCCTCTTATTGATTCAAAAGAATTAACTCATCGATATGAATTAATTAAATTATTATTAGAAAATAACCATCAAAATAAAATCATTAATTTATTAGGTGATATTTATGATTTAGATAAATTAATTAGAAAATTAGAAATTAATATATTAAATCCAAATGAATTACATCAAATTTATGAATCATTTTATGAAATTGAAAGATTATGTAATTATTTTACAGAAAATAAATTATTAAAACCATTTGATATTGATCATAAATTAGTAGAACAAACAAATAGTTTAAAAAAATGGATAGAAACTAAGTTTCAATTAGATAAAATCAATCAATTTAAAAATGAATCTGATTGTTCTTTTTATAATGTAGGAATTCATCAATCTATTGATAATTTACAGAATCAAATAGATTCAGCTCAAAATTTTATGGAATACCTTATTAAAGAACTAGAAAAATACGTAGATGATAAAGTATATTTTTCGAAAGATAAAAAAGATGATTCCGATACTAAATCTTTAATATCTTTAAAATATAATGATAGAGATGGACATTATATGTTAATTACATCAAGAAGATGTGATATTTTAAAGAAGAATTTGGAAAAAAATAAAATTAAAACACTAACTGTTGGTTCAATTATATTAAATATTAGTGATTTGGAGTTTAG
>Ga0194118_10002360_pt1 | contig 24140 bp, 20 predicted proteins | sample TA2MahsurfametaG_2_FD_148662 | JGI IMG/M metagenome (GOLD analysis project Ga0194118, IMG submission 148662) | Freshwater microbial communities from Lake Tanganyika, Tanzania - TA2015013 Mahale N5 surface | ecosystem: Environmental > Aquatic > Freshwater > Lake | place: Tanzania: Lake...
CTTCTCCTCTGTCGTGTGGCGCTTTCCTTTCATGGTCTGGTCTCTTTCTTGGTCGCCCAGACTCTCACTCCCTCTGGATCCGTTTTGCGAGGTCACGTCAGCCGGAAGCAGGAAGCCGCCGACGCCTACGGGCAGGCCCTGCAGGACGAGCCCGGGGCCGAGGCGGCCCGGGTGGAGTTCGCGACCTTCGCGGCCGAGGAGGGCCAGGTGGTGCCGGCCCTCACGGTGCTTCATGCCGGCGTCCAGCACGACCCCCGGCAACCCCGCGTCTGGGAGACCGGCGGCAGGATCGCCCTGCGCCAGCGCGACACGCTGGAGTTCGCCCTCGACTGGACGGGCGAGGCCGTCAAGAACCTCCCCGACGTCCCGGTCCTGCGACGCCTCCGGGCCGAGGCCCTGCTGCTCAACGGCTCGGCCGCCGAGGCCCTGCCGTTCTGGGACGAGATCGCTTCCGGACAGGATGCCGAGGCCGACTGCGGCCTGCTCCTCTGCCGGCTGTTCGCCGGACAGCCCGTCGCCGGCCCGTCGCCGGACCGTGAACGGGCCCTCAGCCAGGACCTGATCCGCCGCTACCGGCAGGCCATCGAGTTGGGCCTGGACGACTGGGTGCGCACGGTGCACACGCGGCTCGACGGGCTGGAACCCGCCCTGCCGACGGCGGCCCGGCTCATCCGGCAGGTGGTCGCCGAGTCCGGACCCGATCAGGGATGACACCCGTGTCCAACCCGAGGAATCCTCGCCCCCAATGAAGACAATTCGATCCTGCCACGCCTGGCTCTTGGCCTTGGGCCTCCTGACCGGAGGCTGTGAAACCCCCAAACCCGCCCTGCCTGAACTGGGAGCGCGCTTCGAGCCGAAGAACGTGTACCGGGCCGTCGAGGTGCTTCCCGGGGACCTTCAGCGGGTGGTGCTGATGCCGGTGACCATCGCCTCATCGGAGTTGGCCACGCTCGACCAGCGCAACCAGTTGGCCCACATCCTCGAGGAGGAACTGCGCAAGACCCACCGCTTCGAGGTCGTGCGCGCGACCCGGGAGGAATTGCGGCGCGGCTTCGGCAAGGACGCCTTTTCGGCGGCCGAGCCGCTGCCGTCGGACCTGCTTACGCGGATCCAGTCGGCCCACTCGGCCGACGGGGTGATGTTCGTGCAGATCTCCAGCTATCGCTCCTACCCCCCCGGTGGCCATCGGGTGGGAACTCCGGCTGGTGACGGCCGACCAGGGACGCACGTTGTGGTCCTTCGACGAAACCTTCGACGCCTCGCAGGCCGAGATCGCCCGCTCGGCACGTGATTATTTCAGGGCGCCCCACACTGGCGCCGCGGAACTGGCCGACCCCCAGGCCGACCTCAGATCGCCGACCCGGTTCTGCCGGTACACGGCCGAGGCCGCCTGGCGAACCCTGCCCAAACGATGACCTCTCAAGTTTTTTCCGGGATGTCCGATGGACCCTGTGTGGCCGCCCCCTGGGGGATAACAGGAGTCGACCACGCCTGCCCAGAAAGTGAAAAACCATGGACATTCAAAGCACAGGCGCCTTCGACAACGTTTCGAAGGTACAAAAGAACATCTCCCGCCGCGACCCGACGGTGCCGCGTACTGACGAGCAGGACTTCTCCCAGACCGACGCCCTCCGGGGCGCCTTGGACAACCTGCCCCGAAGCCGGCCCGAAAAAATCGAGCAGGCCAGGGAACTCGTGGGTCAGGTTGACTACCCTCCGGCACAGACCATCCGGAAGATCTCCGACCTGCTGGCCGTCAAGATGAAGGGTCCATTGGCCCTCTGATCCCACGGTCCCACTCAACCCACCCACCCCGCCCGGATTGCGACGAACCCCAAGGATGATCCCATGAAGTTCCGCGACGATTTGCCGGTTCTGCCCAGGGCGGGATCCCGGTCGCATCGGTCGCCGCATCGGTGAATCCCGATGCAGCCGGACACCCGGACTGCGCAGGCAACTCATCCAGAACCCTCAAATCAAGAACCCCCAAATCGAGATTCTCCATGTCCGAGGTCATCCAATTCAAGATCATCCAATCCTAGGTCATCCAATCCCGGCAGGGTCCGCCCCGGCCAACGCTGCACCTCTCCACCGCACGTCCCCAACGCACGTCCCTACTTTCCAACGTCTCACCCCTTCCATGAGACAAACCTCCAATCCCTGGCAGGCCTACCGTCAGGCGGCCACCAAGACCGCCACCCCGGGTCAACTGGTCCTGATGCTCTTCGACGGAGCCCTGCGATTCCTCGACCGGGCGCTGGTGGGCTTCGATCTCGACGACCCGCTCGACTCCAACCTGGCCATCAACAACAACATCCCCAAGGCCCAGGAGATCCTGCGGGAACTCAATGCCTCGCTGAACCTCGACAAGGGCGGGGAGTTCGCCGTCACCATGCGGCGCTTGTACAACTACTATGACCTGCAGCTCTCCCAGAGCAATCTCCGGAAGGATCCCGAGGGCGTGAGGCTGGTGATCCGCCTGTTGACCGTCATCCGCAACGTATGGGCCGAGATGCTCGCCGGCGGCGGCAGTCGGGTGGTGGATGAGCGTGCCGAACTGCAACTGCAGGCGGCCTGATTCGTTCAACTGGTTCAACTGGTTCAACTGGTTCAACGAGTCTACACAAAAGCCGCCTCCATCTCATGGCGTCCGCGAACGGAAGCGGTTTGCTGGCCCCGGTTTTCCTACCCTGATGCGTCCTGCTGACGACACCCGCCAACGACCGACGATCGCACCGCCGCAACCATGAGCGCCCATCACAATCTGCTCGCGATCTACCATGAATGGCGGGACTGGACCCTCCGCGAAGGGGAGGCCATCCGCTGCGGGGACTGGACCCGCGTTCACTCCTGCCAGAACGCCAAGCTGGAGTTGTAGGACCGGATCATCCGGTCCACGCAGACGGCCCGGTCCGAACTGACCCGATCCGGAGGCAATTGGGCCGAGGTGGAGGCGCAGGTGCGCCGTGAGGTGTCATCCCTCATTGATCTGGAGCACCAGAACGGCGAGGTCCTCGCCCAGAAGCGCTCCGAGGCTCTTGCCGAGCAGGTCAATCTCGACCGAAGCAGCCGCCAACTCCGCCAGATCCGCTCCTACGCCCCGGTGGTCCGCTCGGCCTGGAGTTCGTACTCCTGAGTCCCGTGAGGCGCTCCGGGGGGTCTTTGCTGGACTCCCCCTTGGATCCAACCCCGCCCCGACGGACGGGCCGGTGACAGGCTTCGGGCGGGCTTTGGACTCGTCTCGTCTCGAGTCGCGGCGCCCACAGCTTGAGTTCAAATCGGGCACATCCGCCCCGGGCACATCCGCACCAGGGAGATTCTCCCCGGACCTGTGCCCTCACGGCGCCGATGCCCACTCCGGGGACCCACCCGGTTGACGGTGCCTCCGTCAAGGGCCGACCCCGCCTTTACAACCTCCCGTCGGTTTTGAATGGTTCCCGCACATGTCGAAACCGCTGGAGATCGCCGGTCGCAAGTTCGATTCCCGCCTGTTCCTGGGCACCGGGAAGTTCCCGTCCCCGGAATCCATGCGGGATGCCCTGGCGGCCAGCGGGACCGGCATGGTCACCGTGGCGCTGCGCCGGGCCGACCTCAGCGGCAAGAGGGATCCCTTCGCCAACATCCTCGAGTTCATCGACCCCGACCGCTACCTCATCCTGCCCAACACCAGTGGCGCGATGAACGCGGCCGAGGCCGTCCGGCTGGCCCGCCTGGCCGCGGCGGCGGGGTTGCCCAAATGGGTGAAGCTCGAGATCCATCCCGACCCGAGGTACCTGCTGCCGGATCCGGTCGAGACCTTCGAGGCGGCGCGGCAACTCGTCGCCGAGGGATTCGTGGTGCTGCCCTACATCAACGCCGACCCGGTGCTGGCCAAGCGCCTGCAGGACGTCGGCACCGCCACGGTCATGCCGCTGGGCTCCCCGATCGGCTCGCACCGCGGACTCCAGACGCGTGACCAGATCCGCATCATCCTCGACCAGGCGACGGTGCCCGTGGTGGTCGATGCGGGCATCGGGGCCCCGAGCCATGCGGCCGAGGCCATGGAATTGGGGGCCGACGCCGTGCTGGTGAACACGGCCATCGCGGTGGCCTCGGATCCCTGCCGCATGGCGGTGGCCTTCCGGGATGCCGTCACCGCCGGGCGCACGGCCTTCGAGCTGGGCCTCGGGCCGGCGACCGAACACGCCAGCCCAACCAGCCCGCTGACGGCGTTCCTGAACTGAAGCCCATGGGCGCACCGATCGACCCAGCGCGTTCCGTCGCCGAGGCGAGACAAGGCAACCTCCCACCGACGCCACCGGCCGAGCGCCTCGCCGCCTGGGCCGACCGGCTCCGCGCCCTGCCCGATCCGCAGACCCGACTGGCCCACCTGGTCGAGGCCGCTCGGTGCCTGCCGCCGTTGCCCGAGGGCGACCGTCAGGAGGCGCACCGCGTGACCGGGTGCCTGGTGCGGACCTGGTGGATCGCGCAGTGGCGGGACGGCCGGTGCTGGTTCCGCACCGACTCCGATGCGATGACCCTGAAGTGCCTCGCCGGTGCGATCGCGGAACTGGCTTCCGGCGGCACCCCGGACGAGATCGCCGCCCTCGAGTTCGGGGTGTTCGACGCGCTGGGACTGCTCCGGCAGTTGGCCGAGAACCGCCGGCGCACCGTCCGCCAGCTGATGGACGGCACCCGGGAGTTCGCGCGGCGGTGCGCCTGCCAGGCCCAAGCGCCGGGACATTGATCTTCTCCAGCACCCGAGGCCATGCCCGACCCAGGCGACCCGAAGCCCGACCCGCCGATCGCCCCGCTGGCCGCGGTGCGGCGCATCGTGCGCTTCCTGGCCCGGCGACCAGGTTGGGCGGCGCTGTCGATCGGGCTGCTGTTGATCCACATCGGCATCGAGCTCGCCCTGCCCCAGTTCGTCGGCCAGGCGATCACAGCGCTGGCAGCCGCAGGCACGCGAGCGGAGCTCGGGCGCCTCGTCGGGACCTTCCTCGGCCTCGTGGTGCTGCGGGCGGTGGTCGGCCTGGTGCTGGGACCGATCCGCAACCGGACGGCCCAGTCGACCCTCGGCGACATCCGCGCCGCCGTCTACGACGCGCTGCAGCGCCGGTCCTTCGCGTGGCACGACAACGCGCGGACCGGCGAGTTGATCTCCCGGGCGGGCACCGATGTCGGCCGGCTGCAGGACCTCTTCTTCGTGTGCCTGCTCTTCGGGGTGGATGTCGCCGCCGGCCTGGTCGGCACCCTGACGCTGATCTTCCTGACCAGCCCACGCCTGGGCCTGGTGGCGCTGGCGGCCCTGGTTCCGACCGTAGCCACGATGGGCTGGTTCGCCGCCCGTCTCCAGCCGCGTTGGCGCCGCGTGCACGAGCGCCACGGGGCCATGAGCACGGTCATCCAGGAGAACATCGCCGGGGTCCGGGTGGTGAAGGCCTTTGCGCGCGAGCCGGCCGAGATCGCCAAGTTCCGGGCCCGGCGGGCGGAGTTCCTCCGCGAGCTTTCCGAGGCCGTCAACTACTGGGCGGGCCGGGTGCCGCTCTCGCAGTTCCTCTTCGGGCTGGCCGTGCCGCTGACGCTCTGGGTGGGCGGTGGCGAGGTGCTTCGGGGCACGCTGGCGCTGGGCGACCTCGCCACGGTGCTGGTGTACCAGATGGCCCTCGGCGGGCGCATCGGCGTGATCGGCCAGATCACCAACATCCTCCAGAACGCCAGCTCGGCCGCCCAACGGGTCGTCGAGCTGCTGGACGGGCCGGAGGCCCCGGGAGCCCGGGTGGGCGGAGATCGCGGCGAGTCCCAAACCCTCGAGCGACGGGAGCCGATCGGCGGGGCCATCGCCTTCGAAGGGGTGTCCTTCCGGCATACAAGCGAGCCGTCCCTGCGGGTGCTTGAGGCATCGAAGGCGGCAACGCCGAACCAGGGTGGGTCGGGCGGGTCGGGCGGGTCGGGCGGGGCGGGCGGGGCGTCAGCGACCTCCGGGATGCCGGGGCCCGCGGTCCGGGCGATGGCCCTCCAGGACCTCACCTTCGAGGTCCCGGCCGGCGCGTCGGTCGCGGTGGTCGGCCCGACGGGCTCGGGCAAGTCCACCTTGCTCTCCTTGATCGCCCGGTTCCACGAACCGACCGCCGGGCGCATCCGTCTCGATGGCACCGACCTGCGCGACTGGAATCGGGACACCCTGCGACGGAGCCTCGGCATGGTCTTCCAGGAGACCTTCCTCTTCAGCGCCTCCATCGCCGAGAACATCGCCCTCGGGCGGCCCGGGGCCTCGCGCGCCGAGATCGAGGCCGCCGCCTGCGCGGCCCGGGCCGACGGTTTTGTGCAGGAGCTGCCCCAGGGCTACGACACCATCATCGGCGAACGCGGACTCTCGCTCAGCGGCGGCCAGCGCCAGCGCATCGCCATCGCCCGCGCCCTGCTGATCGATCCGCGGATCCTGCTGCTGGATGACGCCACCAGCGCCATCGATCCGTCCACCGAGCAGGAGATCCGGGAGGCGATGGCCGGCCTGTGCCGGGGTCGCACCGTCTTCCGCGTGGCCCAGCGGGCATCGACCGTGCGCGACGCCGACCTGATCCTGGTCCTGGACGGCGGACGAGGGGTGGCCGTGGGCCGGCACGACGCCCTGCTGGCCGACTGCGCGCTGTACCGGGAGCTGTTCGCGGACGCCGGACCGCCGGAAACGCTTGCCTGATGGCCACCCACGACGACATCGCCCTCGACGAGGAATTCGCCCAGGCCAGCCTTCGCGGCTCGCTGCTGCGACGGCTCTTCGCCTACACCCGACCCTACCGGCGCGCCATGGTGACCAACCTCGTGCTGACGCTCCTGGCCACGGCGTCGACATTGGCCGGGCCGAGGCTCATCCAGCATGGCATCGACCATGCGCTGGCGCCCATGCTTGGCACCCGGGAGGCCTCCGACGCCGCCATCGCCGACGCGGCCCGGGGCATCCTGTTCCTGAGCGGGCTCTATCTGGGCAACCTGCTGCTCGGCTGGGCGCTGACTATCGTGCAGGTCCGCACCTCCATCGAGACCGGCCAGGGGGCGATGAACGACCTGCGCCTGGCCGTCTTCGAGCACATCCAGCGGCTGTCGCTCAACTACTTCGACCGGACCCACCAGGGTCGCATCATCGCGCGCGCCGACTCGGACATCGACTCGCTGGACCGCGTGCTCACCTGGGGTGCCGGGCAGGCCCTCTCGAGCCTGGCGACCTTGGCGGGGGTGATCGTCCTCATGGTGCACTACGACGCCCGCCTGAGCCTGGCCGTGTGCCTGGTGCTTCCGCCGCTGGGTTGGCTCACCGTCTGGTTCCACCGCCGCGGCCGGGAGGCCTACCGCAGCCTGCGGGGCACCCAGTCGCGCCTCATCGCCGCCATGGCCGAGAACATCTCCGGCGTTCGCGTCGTGCAGGCCTTCGTGCGGGAGGCCGAGAACCTGCGGAGGTTCCGGTCCCTGCATGCCGACTTCACCGACCGGTGGGTGGCCTCGGCGCGGGTCTTCCACACCTACATGCCGGCCGTCGGCCTCCTGTCGGGGCTGGCCACGGCGATCGTGCTGGGGTACGGCGGCTGGCGCGTCCAGCAGGGAGCCCTCACCGTGGGCGGCCTGGCGGCCTTCGTCCTGTATCTGGGGCTTTTCTTCGGCCCGATCCAGGCGATGGGCGACCTCTACAACGCCCTGCTCTCGGCGGCCGCGAGCGCCGAGCGCATCTTCGCCCTGCTCGACACCGAACCCCAGGTCCGGGACGCCGCGGGTGCGCCGGACCTGCCGCGCCTGGAGGGCAGAGTCTCCTTCGAGGGGGTGGGCTTCCGCTACGACACCACGCCGGCGGACCGGTGGGTGCTCGAGGACATCGCCTTCGAGGTCCCGGCGGGGTCCACGGTGGCCCTCGTCGGTCCAACCGGCTCGGGCAAGACCAGCATCATCAGCCTGCTGGCCCGGTTCTACGAGCCCCAGGCGGGATGCATCCGCATCGACGGATTGCCGATCTCCGACCACACCCTGGCCTCCCTGCACCGGCAGCTCGGCATGGTCACCCAGGAGAACTTCCTCTTCACCGGCACCGTGATGGACAACCTGAAGTTTGGCCGAGCGGAGGCCACCGACGAGGAGGTCGTCGCCGCCGCCCGGGCGCTCGGCACGCATGCCGTCATCGAACGGCTGCCGGCGGGTTATGCCACGGAGATCCGCGAACGCGGGGCCAACGTCAGCGCGGGCGAACGCCAACTCCTCACCATCACCCGGGCCATGGTCGCCGACCCCAGGATCCTCATCCTCGACGAGGCCACCAGCGCCGTGGATTCCCAGACCGAGCGGGTCATCCAGCACGCCCTGGGAACCCTGTTCCAGCGCCGCACCAGCCTGGTCATCGCCCACCGCCTGAGCACCGTCCGCCATGCGAACCTGATCCTGGTGCTCGACCACGGCCGCATCGTCGAGCGCGGAACCCACGACAGCCTGTTGACCTCCGGCGGCCTCTACGCCCGCATGCAGGCCGAACTCGTCCGCACCTGAGGCCGACCCAGACCCCGTTCCGAAGCCTGTCCCCCGGACCTGGCTCAGCAGGCACCGGCTCATTCCATCCAAAGTCTATCGAGTTATCGCAGTTTTGAGTTGTCGACATTGAACCTGTCACTCTATCGGAAGACTACGCTTCGCAAACAGCCCATGAACCATAAAAACCCCATTCTTTATCCATAGTAACTCTACTATACTTTGAACCTGTCACCTTATTTGGAGGGATGGGGCGGTCGGCATGTAGCTTGAGTGGCTTCGAAACCGAACTAGGAGTCGTGGCGACTGTGAACCTGTCACTCTATTTGGGAAGAGGCGGTTGGCGGGCGGCTGCGGCAGCACGCAGGGGGTGGGGAAACTGCGCCCTTGAATCCCCGGGGTTCGGGCCGAGACTTCCCTCGCTGTTTATGGCACACGCTAAGTTGCACATTCCGGGTCCGGTCGAGGTGAGCGCCAAGACCTTCCAGGCGATGACCCAGCCGATGATCGGGCACCGAGGGCAGGGCTTCAAAGACCTCTACGGTCGCATCCAACCGCAGCTCCAGACGCTGCTGTCCACCCGACAACGGGTGTACTTGTCGACGTCCAGCGCCTGGGGCGTGATGGAGGGAGCCCTGACCAATCTGGTCTCGAAGAAGGTTCTCAACTGCATGTGCGGGGCCTTTTCGGACAAGTGGTTCGATGTGTCCAGGAAGCTGGGCAAGGACGCCGAGGCGCTGCAGGTGGCCTGGGGTTCGCCCATCCGCGCCGAGCAGATCGACGCCCGTCTGGCCACGGGACAGTTCGATGCACTGACGCTGATCCACAATGAGACCAGCACCGGGACGATGAGCCCGCTCGACGAGATCGCCGCGCTGAAGCGGAAATACCCGGACGTGATGTTCATCGTCGACGCGGTCAGCTCCCTGACGGCGGTGCCGCACCGTTTCGACGACCTGGGGATCGACATCCTGCTGGCCGGCACCCAGAAGGCCTTCGCCCTGCCCCCGGGCCTGGCGGTCTTTGTCGCCTCCCCGGCGGCACTCGCCAAGGCGGCCTCGATCAAGACGCGGGGCTACTACTTCGACCTGCTGGAGTTCGAGAAGAACGCGGCCGACCACATGACGCCAAGCACCCCGGCAATCCCGCTGATCTATGCGCTGGAATCGAAGCTGGGCGAATTCTTCGCGGAGGGTCTGGAAGCGCGGTATGCGCGGCATTCGGCGACCAACCAGCAACTCAAGGACTGGGCGGCCGGTCACGGATTCACACTCTTCCCGGAAGCGGGGTTCGAGTCCAAGACCCTCGTCTGCGTGAACAACGGGGCCAAGCCGAGCGGCCGGGTGATCGATGTGGCCACCTTCCAGAAGCGGGTGAAGGACCGGGGCATCCTCATCGACGGCGGCTACGGCAAGATCAAGGGCACCACCTTCCGGATCTCCAACATGGGCGACGAGACGCCCGAGGCCATCGCGGCGCTGGTCGGGATACTGGACGAGTCGCTGGCAGGACTCTGAACGATCCCAAAACCTTCGGGAGACCCGCAGGACCAGACGCAACCGCGCGACAATGGAGGGCAATCCTCCGACAGCGGCGTCGCTTGTGGATTCCGGCGGTTCCCGGATAAATTGTCACCAATGTCCGAGGCTTGTCCCATCCCGAAGTGCGCTCCCGACCGGTGCGCCGCTCCGGCGGTGTGCCCTCTGAGCCGGGTGCGTGCCGGGACCACGGTGGTGGTCAAGCGCCTGACGGCCTCCGCCGACATGAACCAGCGGCTCCGGGAAATGGGCTTCGGCGAGGAGCAACGGGTGAAAGTCCTCAGCCTCGCCAACAACCTGCTCTGCCAGGTGTGCAACGCCCGGCTGGGCTTGAGCGAACGCCTGGCCGAGACGATCCTCGTGCAACCCGTGGTGATGCCCCCGGGGTTTCCGGCCTCCACCGCGCGGCCCGTGAGGCTGGCCGCCTGAGAGGCCTGACCGGATCGGCCGCCCCCCTACCCCGACGGTCCCAGACACGACCGTCGCCGGCCCCGACAGTCCCGAACCGCGCTCCGGGGACGCTGGGATCGGCCAATTGCCAGGCAAAGCGCCCATGAGGCTCCTTGAGGCTCCTTGAGGCTCCACAGGGCTCGGCAGGGCTCCAAAACCGGGAACCTGGACGCCAAGACCCGTGCCCGCAGGCCGACCGACAACGGATCGACAACGGACCGACAACCCGCCGACAACCCGGGCAAGCGGCCGACAACCGGTTTCCTTGCGCCCGGGACGGATCCATCCCTAGCTTGACCCCGACGATGCGACCCCTCTCGACATTGAGCCCCGGCGAGCGGTCGATGGTGGTGCGCATCGACATCCCGCCCGACCAGCGCGGCCGGCTGCTGGAGATGGGCCTGCTGCCGGGCACCCCCGTCGAGCTGGTGCGCTTCGCGCCGCTCGGGGACCCGGTGGAGATCAAGCTGCGCAACTATCACCTCTCGCTGCGCCGGCTCGAGGCCGAGAAGATCCAGGTCGGCTGACCCGATGAACCCCTTCACCGTCGTCCTGACCGGGAACCCGAACTGCGGCAAGACCACGCTGTTCAACGCGCTCACCGGCCTCCGGGCACGTGTGGGCAACTACGCCGGGGTGACGGTCGAACGCAAGGAGGGCGCACTCACCGGGGCCGATCCCCGCCACCCGGTGATGGTGCTCGACCTGCCCGGCACCTATTCCCTGAGCCCGCAGTCGCCCGACGAACAGATCGCGCGCGATGTGCTCTTCCAGCGGGTGCCCGAGGTGCCCCCGCCCGACCTGGTGGTGGTGGTGGCCGACGCGTCGAACCTGCAGCGCAACCTGTACCTCTCCACCCAGGTGATCGAGCTGGGCTACCCGACCCTCTTGGCCCTGAACATGGTGGACGTGACCCGGGAGCGGGGCCAGGAGATCGACCTGGAGGCGCTGGCCAAGGCCCTCGGCGTGCCGGTGCTGGCGCTGGTGGCCAGCCACGGCGAGGGGATTGAGGCCCTCCGCCAGGCGCTCCGCGCCCAGGCGGCGGCCCCGGGAACACGCCACGTGATCCCCCGCCAGTTCAACGAGCTGCCCGAGGACTTCGGCCGCGAGGCCCAGGCGATCGAGGACCGGCTCGAGGCGCTCTTCCCGCAGCGGTCGCGCCTGGCCGCGGCCGAGGCGCTGCTGCTGCTTTCCGACGAACGGGCGTTGCCCGACCAGGGCGACCCGGCCGGCGCCCATCCTCCGGCGGCGCTGGTCGATCAGGTCCGCTCGGCCCGCCGCCGGCTCGAGGCCGCGGGCGTGGACTGGCGCAGCGCGGCCATCGAGGCGCGCTACGCCCGGCTCTTCGCCATCGAGCAGCACGTGGTCCGCGAGACCACGCCGCACGGCGAGACCCTCTCCGACCGCATCGACCACGTCGTGACGCACCGCGTGTGGGGGCTCCTGATCTTCGTCGTGGTCATGGCGCTGATGTTCCAGTCGATCTTCTGGCTCGCGCGGTACCCGATGGACGGCATCGAGGCCGCGGTCGACGCGCTGGCCGGATGGATCGGGTCGACGATGCCGCCGGGCGACCTCAACGACCTGATCACCCGCGGCGCCATCTCCGGCGTGGGCTCGGTGGTGGTCTTCCTGCCGCAGATCTGCCTGCTCTTCCTCTTCATCGGCCTGCTGGAGGACACGGGCTACATGTCCCGCGCGGCCTTCCTGATGGACCGCCTGATGAGCCGGGTGGGCCTGCACGGCAAGAGCTTCATCCCGATGCTCTCGTCCTTCGCCTGCGCCATCCCGGGCATCCTGGCCACGCGCACCATCGAGACGCGCCATGACCGCCTCGCCACGATCCTCGTGGCCCCGCTGATGAGCTGCTCGGCGCGCCTGCCGGTCTACACGGTGCTCATCGCCGCCTGCATCCCGCAGCGCAACGGCTGGCCCGGCCTCACCCTGCTGCTGATGTACCTGCTGGGCATCGCCGGCGCCCTCGGCATGGCGTGGCTCTTCAAGAAGAGCCTGCTGCGCGGCGACCCGCCCATGCTCATCCTCGAACTGCCCCCCTACCGGCGGCCGCTGGCCGGGGCGGTGCTCCGACAGATGTGGGACCGCTCGCGGCTCTTCCTGCGCCGTGCGGGCACGGTGATCCTCGGCATCAACATCCTGCTCTGGTTCCTGGCCACCTATCCCCGGCCCGGGGAGATCGGCGAACGCTTCGGGCGGGAGCGGGCCCAGTGGCGGCAGACGGCCTCCGAGCCGCCAACCGACGGGCAGACGGCGGCCCTGCAACGCATCGACCAGGCGGAGGCGGGCGAGCGGCTGCGGCAGTCCTTCGCCGGGCGCCTGGGTCGCGCGATCGAGCCCTTGATCCGCCCGCTGGGCTTCGACTGGAAGATCGGCATCGGCCTCGTCACCTCGTTCGCCGCGCGGGAGGTCTTCGTGAGCACGATGTCGGTCGTCTACAACGCGGGCGGCGGCGATGGCGAGGGCACCGCCAGCCTGGCCGAGGCGATGAAGTCGGAGCGGCGGGGCGACGGCTCGACGGTGTACACGCCGCTGACCGGGCTCACGCTCATGGTGTTCTACGTGTTCGCCATGCAGTGCGTGAGCACGGTGGCCGTCGTGCGGCGCGAGACCAACTCCTGGCGGTGGCCGCTCTTCCAGGCCCTGTACATGACCTCGCTGGCCTGGGGGCTGGCATGGCTCACCCACCTGGTGGGCACCCGGATGGGGTTCTGAGTCAACACGGCCGGCCCGCGACGCCAGCCGGCCCGCCACCCTCCTCCCATCCGGCCCGCAGGGCCTCCAGGGCCCGGGCCCGATGGCTGATGCGATTCTTGACCTCCGCACCGAGGACGGAGAAGGGACGGTCCCATCCGACGGGCACGAAGAGCGGATCGTAGCCGAACCCGCCGGAGACCCCAGGACGGTCCAGCAGGCGGCCCTCGCAGACCCCGTCGAAGTCCAGGGTGGCCGCGGCCATCTCCCCCGCGCTCCGACCCGCAAGCACCGGGGTGAGGGCCAGGGCGCACCGGAACCGGGCGCTGCGCCGTTCCGGAGGCACGCCTGCCAGCAGGCGGAGCAGCTTGCCGTTGTTCTCGGCATCCGGCGAATTGCCCCTCCGGCCGGTGTCCAGCGCGGCGAACCGCGCCGAGTGCACGCCGGGGGCACCGCCCAGGGCGTCGACCTCGAGCCCGGAGTCGTCGGCCAGCACCCAGCCGACGCCCAGGTTGCAGACCTCCATCGCGAGGTAGGTCGCCCAGGTCAGGGCCTTGATGCGGGCGTTTTCGGCGAAGGTGGCGCCGGTCTCCTCGGGCTCGAGGCGGACCTGGGCATCGGGTTGCCAGAGGAACACCCGGCCGGGCGCGGCCAACACGGCGCGGATCTCCTCCACCTTGTGGGCGTTGCCGGTCGCGATGAACAGGGTCGTCACGGCGCCATTCAAGCCCGTCCGGGGCCGGCGGTCGCGCCCGAAACGCCTTCGGTGCGCTTGCCCCTGGGCCGCCACCTGTGCCATCCATCCGGGCGATGAATTCCGGAGTGCCCGCCCTGAATGCCGCCGTGCAGGAGGCCAGCGCCTTCCTGCCGACCCTGATGAGCGAGATCAACCGCTGCGTCGTCGGCCAGAAGTACCTCGTCGAGCGCCTGGTCATCGGCCTCTTGGCCAACGGCCACGTGCTGCTCGAGGGCGTGCCCGGGCTGGCCAAGACCCTCTCGGTCAAGACGCTGGCCACGGCCCTGCACGTGAAGTTCTCCCGGCTCCAGTTCACGCCGGACATGCTGCCGGCGGACGTCGTCGGCACGCAGATCTACAACCCGGCCGGCGGGTTCACGACGCGCAAGGGGCCGGTCTTCGCGAACCTCGTGCTGGCCGACGAGATCAACCGGGCCCCGGCCAAGGTGCAGTCGGCCCTGCTCGAGGCGATGCAGGAGCGCCAGGTCACCATCGGCGACCAGACCTACCAGCTGCCCGAGCCCTTCCTGGTGCTGGCCACCCAGAACCCCATCGAACAGGAGGGCACCTACACCCTGCCCGAGGCCCAGGTCGACCGCTTCATGCTCAAGCTCCGGATCGGCTACCCCTCGCGCGATGAGGAACGTCAGATCCTCGACCTCATGGCGCGCACCTCGGGCCACCCGACGGTCGAGCCCGTGGTCGAGCCCGAGGCGATCCTGCGGGCGCGCCAGGTCCTCAACGACCTCTACATCGACGACAAGGTGAAGGACTACATCGTGGATGTGGTCTGCGCCACCCGCGACCCCGAGGCCTACAAGCTCAAGCTCAAGGACTTCATCCAGCTCGGGGCCAGCCCGCGCGCGACCATCGCGCTGACGCTGGCCTCCAAGGCCCACGCCTTCCTCCGGGGCCGGGGCTACGTCACGCCGCAGGACGTCAAGAGCGTGGGCATGGACGTGCTGCGCCACCGCATCACCCTGACCTACGAGGCCGAGGCCGAGGAGAAGACCACCGAGGACATCGTGCAGCGGCTCTTCGACGAACTGCCGGTGCCCTGAATGCCCCGCCCCGCCGGGAACCCGGCGGCACCCCGGCACATCGGCCGCCATCGCACGATGGCCACCCGCGCACAGGGGACGGCGCGTCGGGCCGACGGCGAGTTCACGGGGCCTTGCCGCTCGCCAACCACCACACCGACCCGTCGGCCTCGCTCACCACGAGGTCGCTGACTCCGTCGCCGTTCCAGTCGTCGGCGACCGCGTCGCAAGGTTCGCCCAACAAGCGGAAGCCCAGGGAACCCGTGGGCACCGACTCGAAGGTCCCGTCGCCATGACCGAATAGGAAGAGCGCTTCGCCCGCGTCGTCGCGAGCCCCTCGGAACCCGTGCCCGGCGAATCCCATGGCGATGAAGAGATCGCGGCGACCGTCGCCGTTGAAGTCGCCGGGGGCGATGGCGCGGATCGGGCCCAGTTGGGCGGCATCGGGCAGCGGGCGCGCCTCGAAGCGGTCTCCGCGCCGCAGCAGGACCAGCGAGGTCAGCCAGCGTGCGGAGACCCGGGCCGAGGGCAACCCCTCCAGGATCGTCTCGACGGTGGCCAGGGCGTAGGCCCGATGGGTCGGAAACCGCTCGGCGATGGCGGGAAACAACGGGCCCATCTCCTGCAATCCCCGGACGGGCCGGTGCCGTCCGTCGGGTGCGGTGTAGGCTTCGAGACAGCCGGTGATCCCGTCCTGATTCCAGGCCCCGTGGAAGAGATGCCATTCACGGACGGGACCGGCCGGCAAACGCGGCGGTCCGACCAGGAGAGACGGAGCCCCGTTGAGGCCCCAGTTGCCAAGGATGAGATCCTCCTGCCCATCGCCATCGACATCGGTGACCTCCAGGCGCTGCCAGAGGCCCGTCCATTGGCTCAGCGGCAAATCGCTCTCGCCCGGGGCCGACACCAGCGGATCGACCGGCTCCCAGCCTTCGCCGCGACGGCGGAACCACCGGGGCGCGCCCCAGTCGGAGAGACTCACCATCTCGGTGCCCGGGCCGGCGGGTCCCGACACGAACCGCGCGCCCGTGACCAGGCCCAACGGCATCGACCCGACCTCACGGTATCCGTCGCCGACGCGGCGAAGCCATCGACTGGGCGAGGCCATGGGGAAACGCCCCGCGACCGGCGCGCCCCCGAGGAAGATCTCCGCAGGCATCTTGGACAGGTCACCGAACACGGCGGCCGTGGAGAATCGCCCCGTGGCGATCGCCTGACGCCGACCCGTGGCCGCCTCGACCCACTCGACCCGACCCGCGGTCTCGGCCGGAGCCGCCGCAGTCCCTCCCGAGGATGCACCCCAGGACACCGATACAAGCCCACCCACTCCGGACACGAGAGCCACGTCGGTCGAGGCGGGACCCACCTCGCGCGGCCCCACCTCCGCCGAAGGGATGCGATGCCGCAGCCCCCGCTCGCCGGTCCCACCGATCCAGACCCCACGATTCGGACCCCCAGCGCGATCCACGGCCAAGGGCGCTCCCGGCCGCATCCACCGCCTGGGGAGCGAGGGTTGCCAAGCGAACTCCTCGGCGGCGGCGTGGCCGGTCGCCTGTCCCCAGGATCGGGCCTCGAAGCGCCACCGGGATCCGGACGGCGCGCTGGACGGCTTGGCCAGCAACGTCGGCGCGGGCGCGGACGACGGCGAGGGATCCGCGGGCGGCTCCTGGATCCGCAGCGTTGCACCGCCGGAGGTCATCGCCTCATGCACCGTGATCCGACCGGAAGGCCACCTCACCTCAAGGCGCCCGGAGCCCGGGCCGGGGGCCGCGAAGGTCTTGCCCGGGGCATCACCAGAAAGATACCGGCCACCGGCCACGACCTGGGCCATCTGGACCGGCACCGCGTTCGATCCGCCCTGCCAGGCCAGGCGCAGCACCGCACCGATGGCCTGCGTGTTGGGAGCCTGTCCCTGCAGGACCACCGACACCCTCGGTGCCTGGGCCTCATTGCGGTACACGCCGGCCGGGGCGTTGAAGTGGTTCACCACCACGTCGAGGTCGCCGTCATTGTCGAGGTCGCCCAGGGCCAACCCGTGGCTGACCCCGTCGAAATCGAAACCCCAGGCCGCGCTCGAATCCTCCATCACCGGCAATCGCTGCATCCCGGAGGCGCCCCGATGGCGAAAGGCCCGCAGGGGGGCCGGCAACCTCGGGAAGCGCTGGCGCTCGCGGAACAACTGGGCGTCGGTGCGCAGGCCCGTCCGCCGGTAGGCCATAAGCTGCTCGGCGATGTCGAGATCGCGGGAACCGCGCTCCTGGCCGGCCGTGACGAGCAGGTCGGGAAAGCCGTCGAGGTCCACATCGACGAACGCGGGCGTCCACGACCAGTCGGTGGCCGAGACACCGGCCCAGGCCGCCATCTCGGCAAAGGACCCGTCGGGCCGCTGCAGGAACAGCGTGTTGGCATCGTGCTGGGTCCGAGCCAGCGGGTCGGCGGGATCGATGGGCACCGTGGGGGAACCATCCAGCAGCGTCAGACGGCGCACCAGGTCCGGGCTGAGCATGTCGAGCACGGTGAAGTCCCAGCGCCCGTCCTGGTTGAGGTCCGCGAAATCGACGCCCATCGAGAACAGGCTGGTGTGCCGGAGCATCGCCGGCGGTGCCTCGCGGAAACGCACCTGGCCGCCGCCGCCCTCGTTGAGCCAGAGGCGGTCGGGCGATTGGAAATCGTTGCACACGTACAGGTCGGGCTTGCCGTCGCCATTCAGGTCGCAGAACTGCGCCGCCAGTCCCCATTCGAAGGGCGGATGACGCAGGGGATTCCCGGCGGCATCGACGAACGCGCCCTCGGTCCAGGGCACGGCCACCCACCCCGCACCCCGTTCGTTGCGATACAGGACATCGGGTTCGCCCAGTTCCTCGATGCCCCCCGAGGCGTTGACCTCGAAGCGGTTGGTGAGGTCGGGAGCGGAGGTGGGCCGCCCGTCGAGGGTGGCCACCACCGTGCGGTCGCCCTCGCGGCGGAAGGTCGCCCGCGCGTTGGGCAGGTCCATCAGGGCCCGATGCCGGTAGTTGCAGACATACAGGTCGATCCACCCGTCGCCGTCCACGTCGGCCAAGGCCACGGAGTGGCCGCCCCGGGCGGCGACCTGGGGGAAGCGTGCGTTGCGGAAGGTCCCACGACCGTCGTTGACCAGCACGCGCACGCCGTCGGCGTGGGTGTTCACCACGAGGTCGGGATGGCCGTCGCCGGTGAGGTCGGCCGAGGCCACGCCCGTCACGTCGCCGCCCAGACAGTCGAGCCGCATCGGGAAGGCCTTCTCGGTGATGTCCTCGAAGCGGAATCCACCCCGGTTGCGCCATAGGGACGACCGGCCGCCGGCCGCGCCGAAGAACATGTCCAGAAGGCTGTCGCCATCCACGTCGGCCAAGGTTACGCCCGAACCGTCCAGCAGCAGCTGGTTGGTGAGGTGACGCGCGGCGGGCACGGTATTGGAGACGGTGAGGCCGGTGAGGTTGGGATCCAGCCGCTGGAAGCCCACGCGGCGCAGGGGCGATTCCGCCGCGCGCGCCCCGGCCAGGATCGCCATCGACATGGCCAGCCATCCGATCATCCAGACGACCCGGCTCACCCCCGGAAGCCTCGCTCGGGCGGATCGGACGACGGGCTTCATGGCTTCGGGACGGACAGACACCAGGCCCTTACCGTCTCATCCCGCCATGCCGGAGCCAAGTCCGCCGAGACGGGCCGCCAGGTCGTCGGCATGGCGTCGCCGAAACCCCGGGGTTGGGTTCCGGGCGGACCCGGGGTAGCCTCCCATCGAAAACTCCATGAGCACCCTCGGCATCGGAATCATCGGCTGCGGCGGCATCACGCTGCAGAATCACCTGCCCGGCCTGGCCCTGTGCAACGACGTCCGCGTCGCCGCCCTGTGCGACAGCGACCCCGGCACCCTCGAGCGGGCGCGGGCGGCCACCGGGTGCGCCGCGACCTGCACCGACTACCACGCGCTGCTGGCCCGCGACGAGGTGCACGCCATCATCATCGCCACGCCCAACCTGCTGCACTTCCCCATCGCCATGGCGGCCATCGCGGCCGGCAAGCACATCCTCTGCGAGAAGCCCATCGCCATGACCACCGAGGAGGCCCGCACCATGGCCCGGGCCGCCGACGCGGCGGGCCTGCGCCACATGACGGCCTTCACCTACCGCTTCGTGCCGGCCATGCGCTACCTGCGCCACCTCATCGACCAGGGCGACCTCGGGGAGCCCCGCCACTACCGCTCCTGCCGCCTGCAGGACTGGGGCACGCGCAACCTCGGCTGGCGCATGGTCAAGAAGCTGGCCGGCACCGGCGAACTGGGCGACATGCTCAGCCACCGCATCAACTTCGCGCACCACCTGATCGGCCCCATGAAACGCATGGTGGCCCACGTGAAGAACCTCACCCCGATCCGCGACGGCAAGCCCAACGACACCGACGACTGGGTGGGCATCCTGGCCGACTTCCACAACGGGGCCACGGGTGTGCTCGAGAGCTCGAAGCTGGCCAGCGGCCGCAACGAGAGCTGGCGGAGCCTCGACTACGTGGAGATCAACGGCAGCGAGGCGAGCTTCGAGTTCACCACCGGCAAGTGGAACGAGCTGCAGCATGGCCGGCTGGGCGGACCCGGCATGGCGCCGCTGCCCGTGCCGCGCGAGTTCTGGGTGTGGCCCGGATCGCCGCGCGATCCCGGGGTGGGCGATCCGCTGGTCGCCTTCCGCTACGACCAGGCCGTGGAGTTCATCCACGCGATCCGCGAACAACGGCCCTGCGCCGTGACCTTCCACGACGGGGCCCAGACGCAGGCCGTGATGGACGCGGCGCTGCACTCGGCAGCCACCGGGGCGTGGGTGGACCTCTGACGCCCCCCCCGCGGACACCCTCCGACCATCCCCTTCCCGTGACCCCGGCCGAGGCGCTCGCCTACCTGCACCAGTTGGGCCAGTTCGGATTCCAGCCCGGGCTCGAGACCACGCGCCGCCTCGCGGCCGCCGTGGGCGACCCGCAGGACCGGCTGCGCTTCGTGCACGTCGCCGGCACCAACGGAAAGGGATCGACCTGCGCCTTCCTCGAGAGCGCCTACCGGGCGGCGGGTTACCGCACGGGCCTCTACACCTCGCCGCACCTGATCCGCTTCGGCGAGCGCATCCAGGTCGACCGGGTGCTGCTGGCCGACGGGACGCTGGCCCGTCTCGTCGCGGAGCTGCTCGGGCGCATGCCTGCGGACCTCCAGCCGACCTTCTTCGAGGTCACCACCGTGATCGCCCTGATGGCCTTCGCCGAGGCCGGGGTCGACGTGGTGGTCTGGGAGACCGGCCTCGGCGGACGCCTCGACGCGACCAACATCGTGACCCCGCTGGCCTCGGTGATCACCTCCATCGGCCTCGACCACATGCAGGTGCTGGGAGACACGGTGGGCCGGATCGCCGCCGAGAAGGCCGGCATCATCAAGCCCGGCGTGCCGGTGGTCACCTCGGCGGACCGGGCCGACGCCCTCGAGGTGATCCGGTACCGGGCCCGCGAACTCGACGCCCACTGCGTGGTGGTGGACTCGGCCGCCGTGGGGCGGATGGCGCTGCCCGTGTCGCTGCCCGGACCGCATCAGCGGGTCAACGCGACCAGCGCGGCGGTCACGGTCCGGTTGCTGCGCTCCATCCTGCCGGTGTCGGACGAACAGCTCGCCCACGGGCTGGCCCACACCGTCTGGGCCGGGCGCATGCAGGTGCTGGAGCGCGGGGGACAGATTTGGCTGCTCGACGGGGCGCACAATGCCGACGGCGTGGAGGCCTTCTGCCGGGCGCTGGCGGAGCGGTTCCCCGGCCGCTACCCGGCAATGGTCCTGGGCATGCTGCGCGACAAGGCCTGGCGCGGGATGGCCAGCCGACTGGCGCCGGCCGCCTCGCGGCTGGTCGTCGCGCCGGTATCGAGCCCCCGGACCGTGGCGCCGCAGGAACTCCGCCAGGCGCTGCTCGAGGCCCGTTGCGGCCGGGCCGTGCGGGCCTGCGCGAGCGTCGACGAGGCGCTTCGGGCCGTGGCGAGGGAACCCTTCGTCGCGGTCACCGGTTCGCTGCACTTCATCGGCGAAGTGCTGGAGCGGCTGGAAGGAACGGGGGACCCCGGCGGCGGGGCGGAATCCGAGCGACGGCTCAACGACTGGACGGCGGGCACCCCGTCGACCCCGGGGAAGGCGCCGCAGAATCCCCATCCCCCTCGTCCGACATCAGCGGACCCGACAGCACCAGACTGAAGCCGATGTTGCTGCTGCGGAAATCCGGCACGCTGCGACCGCGGAAGGCCGAGCGGCAAAAACGGGCCTCGTCGCTCCAGCCGCCACCCCGGTAGACCCGGAACGTGCCGAAGGGGGACCGGCCGGATGGCGCACCGTGTCGGAGGGGTAGGGTCCGTACCAGTCGAGGCACCACTTGGCCACGTTGCCATGCATGTCGCGCAGGCCCCAGCCGTTCGGTGGCCGACCGCCGACCGGGTGGGTCCGCTTGCCGGAATTGGCCTGATACCAGGCCACGGCCTCGATCGGGCCATGGTGCACCCCCGGCTTGCGGACGCGGCAGGCGTACTCCCACTGGGCCTCGGTGGGCAGGTCCCAGCGCCACCCGGCGGCGATCCGCCCCTCGCGCCGGTGGAACTCGGTCAGCCGGCGGGCGTATTCCCGGGCCTCCTCCCAGTTGACCTGCTCGACCGGAAGGTCCGGGCCGTGGAATCGGCTCGGGTTGGCGGCCATGATGCGGGACCATTGGGCCTGGGTGCAGGGCGTCTCGGTCAGGAAGAATCCGTGGGGGAGGCTCACGCTGTGCAGCGCCTCGTCGGGCTCGCGGCCGGGCTCGGTGACCGGGCTGCCCCGCAGGAACTGTCCGGGAGGGATCCACCGCACCGGCAACGCCACCGTGCCGGGCCCGGTCGGCAGATCGTACCCCTTTCGCGAGCCGGGTTCCCCCCGGTACCTGAACAGGACCTCGCCAAGGCCGTTGAAGTACCGGAACTCCGGTTCCTGGTCGACATGGTGGACGATCCTCGACCCGGGCGAGGGGTCGGCCGGGGCCTCCGTGCCGGGCGGGGGATCCTGAATCTCCTGGTCCCATTCGCGGGTCACCAGGTGGCGGGCCTCGAAGAAGGATTCCCGGAGCGCCTCCCGGTCCTCCCTCAGACCGGATCCGAGGTAGCCTTAGACCTCCAGCACCCCACGACCGGGACCGTTTTGCGCGAGGTCGACCAGTCGGCGGGCGGCCGGGAGGGCGGCGAGGTCGGGGCAATCCTTCATCCAACGGACGATGTGTTCGGCCACGGGGGTCACCTCGTCCCGGATCCGGGTGCGTTGCTCCTCCTGCAGTCCGCCCATGAAGGCCTCGAACCGGCCTGAGTGCCGCCGGAAATCGCCGTCGGCCGCCGCCTTGAGCAGCAGGATTCGGCCGGAGACGGGAAGCCAGCGGAGCCCACGCAGCGCCTGGTCCACGTCCCCAAGGGCCATGCGGAACTTGGCCGACTGGAACTGGGCCTCGGTCAGATCCCCGTCAAGGTCCAGGGCCTCGACCGTGTAGAGCAGCGCGTTGGCCAACCGGCGCTCGAGGGTGGTGGTGGTGGTCTCCTTCACATAGGCCGCCCAGCCGGCCCCAAGCAGCGCCCGGGCGGCATCCAGACGGTATTCCTTCCGGGCGAACCGGGCCGCCAGCAGGAACGACTGCTCGGCCTCGGCCGGGTCCACCACGGCCGGGTCGGCGTTGTCCTCGGAGCCCCGCAGCACCAGCGCTCGCAGCAGATGCACCCGCCAGGCCAGCCGGCCGGCCAGCTGCAGGCTCGGTCCGATGTCGATGGCCCGGCCCAGCGCCTCGAGGCTCTGGCGATGGCGGCGATCCGAGAAGGCCTCGCGGGCGATCTGGAACTGACGGACCGCCTCGGCCTGCGCTTGGGAGCGGGCCTCGGTCATCAACTCCTCCAGGGGCGCCACCATGCCACCCATCGAGGCCAGCACATCGCCACGGCTCCAGGTGAAGGCCGGGGAGATCCGGACCCCCGCAGGATCGATCAGGCCGTTGGCCGGGTGCATCAGGGGCCGGAGGATGTCCTCCAGGGCCTCGGCCGAACCGAGCAGCCCCACCGTGGAGTCGGGCAGGCCGGCCATCAGGGCCTGCACGATGCCCCCGGCCCCCTGACCCGCCACCCGCGGGCGCGCTGGGCCCCCCAGATGGTCGAGCCAGATCGGCCCGCCATCCGCGCCCGACCGAGTGAAGGTCCAGGAGGCGTTCATCTTCGGGCCAACGAACATTACCGTTGTTGACTCATTGGGTTGAGCTCCCGGGTTCCCGAAGTCATCAACCCCGGAGTCAAGATTTTCTTGACCTCCCCGAATCCGGGGTATCGGCCCATCAAAATTAAACATGTATTTGAAACTCCCGGATCAGCGAAAAGCCTTCGACGGTTCCGTACCGTCGCGGATCCAGGCTGGACGGCAGGCCCTCCGACTCCCCGCGAGGACTCCGCACCATCGATCGGACGGAGGGCCTCGCCGGTTGGCTCCCCCGGGGGAACCTGCGACAACCCCGGATTGACGGCGGGAAGCTCCTGCGATTGCCTTCGGCGCATGCACCAAAGGCGTCGATGGGGATGGCTGCTGGCGTTGCCCTTGATGTTGGTCGGGGTCCAGGGGGCCGAGACCCTGTCGCTGCCCGACGGCAGGACCTTCCGGGAAGCGACCGTCCGGCGCCTCGACGACGACCGGTTGGTGGTCGAGCACGCCGGCGGGCAGTCCACCCTGTTCTTCCATGAGGTTCCCGAGGCGCTGCGACGCCGGCTCGGGTACGACAGTGAGGCCGCGCTCCGACGCCTGACGCTCGAGGTGTTCCGCCTGCGCGGCGTAGCCCGCGGCGGCGCGACACCCGACGCGAACCCCGGCACGGGCACCGAACCCGTCCGCCCGAGGTTGCTCGAACCGGTCGCGGTCCCTGCCCCTCCGTCGGCATCTCAGGCGGGGACCACGGCCTCCCGGGCCGAGCGCTGGGCCGGCCTCGAACCCCCGGCCCGGGCAACGGGACTCGCGCCCGTTGGCGATGGTCAGGTCATCGGGGTGTGGGAACTCGTCAACCACTATCGCTCGGATCCGTCCGCCTCGGACGCCCGGTACCGCAAGCGATCCTTCCGTGTCACCGGCGTAGTCGAACGGATGGAACGGGGCCTGGTCAGCCGCAA
>Ga0194118_10002367_pt1 | contig 24074 bp, 20 predicted proteins | sample TA2MahsurfametaG_2_FD_148662 | JGI IMG/M metagenome (GOLD analysis project Ga0194118, IMG submission 148662) | Freshwater microbial communities from Lake Tanganyika, Tanzania - TA2015013 Mahale N5 surface | ecosystem: Environmental > Aquatic > Freshwater > Lake | place: Tanzania: Lake...
TTAATAAAAATTCCTAGTGATAAAGTTCATTTTGGAGAAATTCCAAAATTTCCATTTTCTGTAAATCAACAAATTAATCAGAGCCTACCAAACACATCTCCCCAATCTCAAGCTTTGGTCCTTTATGTGGATCCGATTAAACGCTTAATTGCGCCATTACTAGGCATCCTTAGAGCCCAAAGGCCTCCCTTTTATGATTTTCCTTACCAAATGGTCGTAGGTCAAAGTTTCTTACCAGCACCGCAAAATACTTCGTTTAAAAACATTAGACCTCCTAATTACCTAAATCAGGCACAAATTAGTAAAGGATAAAACCACAACTAATTGCTGAATACTTGAGATGGGTACCCTGACCAGTAATATTCTCTCGGTTTTATATTCCAAAAGCCCTCCTTACACAGGAGGGCTTTTTCATTATTTTTAAAGGAATAGGCACACATGTTAGGGAGGTTAGTCAGGGAAATTTAAGTCACTATAAATGATGTATTTAGGTTTGTATCCTTGCTCTTAAGATATTTCACTTATGGGGATAGATCTTTTATAAGATGGATCAAATCAAAACCGCAGCGAATCCATGGCACTTTACAGCGTCATAAGAAAAACTCCTTATGGGTAAATTTTCGGGGGACTCTTAAAGTTTTTGCTATCTTCCTACCCGCACTAACCTAATTTTATATTTCTAACCCATTCTAAATAAGCATTATACAATGTAATTAAGCGTAAACTACTTCCCCTCATAAAGTTAAAAAAAACTTTTAATATAAATAATTTTTATTATATAATTATACTATAAATTTAAAAAGGAGTTACAAATGACCACACAACCCAAAACACCTTTCGATTCTTTGGTCCAAACCATAGCAGTTTGGGAGAATAAATGTACGAGCCTAGGAAAGCAATTAACCGAATTAAAAGCCAGTAACACAGCAGTTTCAGCTCTGTTTGCAGAAGCAACGGCACAGAAGAAAGATTTACTTGCAGCGAACCAAGGTTATCAAGAACAGGTTACCCGTTTACAAGGACAGGTTACCCAGTTAGAGGTGGAACTCCACGCATCTCAAGCAACTAATGTTGCTCTTAACCTAGCAAAACTTGCTTCTGACCTAACAGCAGATGGTGCTTATGCACGCGCAGCAGTCGGGAAACTAGAATTTAGTACGGCTAATGCGCTCTTAGTAAGCGAGAACGACCGGCTATCTCAAAAAAATCAACAACTAGAAGCCGACGTTAAGAGACTTCAATTAGGTGTAGCTACATCTGTTTCTAATAAAGTTCTCCAGGATGTTTTATCTAAAGTTAAATCACAATTTGCAAACCCCTCAGTTGCAACACAAACCGAAGCTCCGGTATCAGCTACTGCAGTTGCAACACAAACCGAAGCTCCGGTATCAGCTACTGCAGTTGCAACACATACCGAAAGAACTATGGGGACAAAATTGGTCGCCGGCTCAGCTGTTATCCTCGTAGGATTAGGAGCTGTAATCGCGAAAAACCCTGCTGCCCAGGATACTTTCGTTAAGGTAGGTCAAGTTTTTGCCGGTTTTGTAACTAGAAGGGTCGCATCGGTTTCTACTTTGGTTGGAAAATTATTGAGTCCTAACGGATATGTTATTGATCTTGGAAAGATGCTTGAGCAATAAATTAGACCCGCTTTACTTCGTTTCTACTTCTTAGTTCTATCTCACGTCCCGCTTTTGCGGGACGTTCTTTTTACATCTTGCAATCAAATCACAAAAAGCCCCATTTTAAATGGATGAGTTCTATTGTTTGGTTTCGCCAGGATCTTCGACTTGAAGATCACTACCCTCTTTTATTAGCCATTGAGGCGGGACGCCCCCTGGTGCTTGTGTTTATTCTCGAAAAGACCAAACACTGGTCGATCGGTCGCGCATCCCAATGGTGGCTGGAGCAATCTTTACTGGCTTTTAAGGAGTCTATTGAGGCAAAGGGGGGATTCTTACACCTATTTCACGGGGAAACCGAAGAGATTCTGGAAACCCTGATACGAAAACATAAGGCTGAAGCCCTCTACTATGGTGCGAACTACGAGCCGGAAGAGAGAAAGATTGAAAGCAGGGTGGAAGCCCTTTGCAAACGATACGGTATTGCGTCCCACAAATTTCACCATAACCTCCTCTACAACCCTGAAACCGTCCTTACGAAGGAAGGGAAGCCCTACCAGGTTTATACCCCATTCTGGAATCGCACCCAACAATTTCAAGCCCCCGAAGAGCCGATGCCGGCGCCAAGATCTCTCTCCTGTTGCTTAAAAGGGGCTAGTGAGCCGATTTCAAAGCTCCATTTGACACAAACCTGGGATCTCCACCAAATACCCCTACTCTGGGAACCGGGAGAAAAAGGGGCGAAAAAGCGCCTTAAAACCTTCATCGATAAAGGTCGAGTGGAAGATTATGAGCATGATCGTAATTTTCCTGCGATCGACGGGAGTTCGAAATTATCACCCCACCTGCACCACGGTGAAATCAGCCCAAGGGTAGCCTGGCATAGCGCAAAGGCCTCATTAACATACCGCAAAGAACTCGTCTGGAGAGAGTTTGCCAAGCACCTGCTCTACCATTTTCCCCATACCACTGACCACCCTTTAAAACCCGAATTTGACGCTTTTCCCTGGCAAAAAAATGCCAAGCTCCTCAAAGCCTGGCAAAATGGCGAGACCGGCTTTCCTATCGTAGATGCCGGTATGAAAGAACTTAAGTATACCGGTTGGATGCATAACCGCGTTCGGATGATTGTCGGCTCGTTTTTGATCAAGGATCTCAGGATTCACTGGCTCGAGGGGGCGAAATGGTTCTGGGACTGCCTTGTGGACGCTGATCTAGCCTCCAATACACTTGGATGGCAGTGGGTCGGAGGGTGCGGTGCGGACGCGGCCCCCTTCTTCAGAATTTTCCACCCCGATCTTCAAGAGGCTAAATTTGATCCTACCCACGAGTACATCAAGAAATGGGTAAAAGAGCCTTCTAAGAGAATTGTAGATCATGCCGAAGCCCGCGATGAGGCGCTAAAAGCCTACCATTCAATTGTAGCCCACAGGAAAAAATAGTTTTTCCTTTTGGATCTAATGGAACCTAAGGTAAAAATAATATCCATTTGCCACTGAAGGGACATAATCGAAACCCAGAAGCATTTCTGTTGGGGTGATCGTTTTCGGGAAATAGAGCTCTTTGAGGGCTGTCAGAACGAATTCTTCAGGAAGCGCTGAAAAAAAAGGGGTACCTATCTCCACAAGATTTCGGTGATAATCGAGAAATTTCTGGAACCAGCTTAGTTTAGTATCGATTCCGAATACCGGCATCCTCAAATGCCTGCATTGTAACACGTCAATCCCCGTCAGTAAAAAAAGATCTCTCCTCGTATCTTCAAAAATGAACTGTGGCAACGGTGCGGCATCTTTATAAACTACCCCTTTTTGACGAATCATGTCAAAAAGGGGCTGTGGATTTTTTAGGGGGAAAACCGACGCATCAAGCCACAACAAATAGCGAAAACCCAGATTCCTTGCCTCTTCCAGCATGAACATCTTGAACGCATACGGTACACCTGCATACAGGATCTCTTTTTTCGTAGGATTGGGATATCCCCCCAACCTGTAGTAAACACTCCCCCTAAACCCGACCTCCTCGAGAGCTTTGATCAGGCTCAAAACATATTTTGGATAGACACGATCGTATGATGAGAACAGCACGATACAATCTTCCCCTCCACCATTCAGATTGACAACATTTTTTTTTGGGTAAAGCCCCTTTTTTTTTGAGATCATTGTCTGCCAAAGCCCCCTCTGCAGTCTGTTAAAAAAATCGTCCCGGGAAACCGGTTTTTGAAAATACCGGGCTAATTTTTGTTCCTTTCTCCATTGGATATCCACTTCTTCGGCTATGTTGTGTAAGCGCAATTTGTTTTGATATTCTTCCAGCTCCTCGTTTGTAGGATCCTCAGAAAGTTCAAAATCTACCACGAAGGGATTTTTAATACTCCTTGTAAAAAAGGAGTTCTGTGCAAAAATATCCGAATGGACGCATATTAATAGAAGTAAAATCTTTAGAAGATCCCTTTTAAATAGCGCCTCACATAAAAAAAAGGAATATTCGCTTATTGATGTTTCGATAAAACTTTCGGTGGAAATCGGCGAATACAGTCGAAAATCTCTATAAAAAAGACTCGCTAGTCCGTTTTGCATTGATCGAACGTATTTTCGAAACAGGGGTAATAATCTAGTCATCAAATTAATGCGCCCTTATAATAAATTTGCAGCCCATCTTTTTTGCATCGACGTACCCTTTATAATCTTTTTTACAGGACACCATTAAATTCTTCCTCTCTTTAAGGACGACTCCGTTTTTCAATAAAACTGCGGTCAGGACGTACTCCTCGGGGTTGACAGATAAAAACGGAGTTCCCATACGCACAAGGCTTTTATAATCCTCCAAAATTTTTTTAGTCCGTGGATCTTGTTTCGAGATTCCCATAATCCAACCGGCGACTTTCCTCTCTGGGGCGATACTACGACCAAGATAAGCGTCCAATTCTTTTTTTGCCAAAGGGAGTAGCCCTAGCGGATTAGCTTTGCCCGAATCGAAATAAAAACCCTCGTTCGCAATCTCTTCGAAAATCCCCTCTACTCCTGCTAAAGGCCAAGCTGATGTATCGAGCCATAAAACATTCTCGTAACCCATCATTAACGCCTCCTGGATAGCAAAAACCTTAAATGCATAAGGGACTCCCGCGTAGCGTATTTCATCCCCGGTCGGATTTGGGTACCCCCCGATTCGGTAGTAGATCCCCCCCTCAAAACCCACTTCCCTTAAAGCACCGACAAGTTCCGGTAAAATGTGTGGATACGGCCCATCGTAAGAACAAAAAAATACAATACAATCTCTTTTCTGTTCCCCTTTTAGATGAACGATTTTAGGATAGCAATTGTATTCATCGACAAAAAAATGCTGCATAAGCCCCTTTGAGCAGCGCAAGATAAAGTCTTGGACGCTGTAGGGTTCCTTTTTTGTGAACCAGCTTCCAACATCCCAATTCACCGGATAATTTTTAAGGATCAAGGGGGCTACGGATATTTCCTTCAACGCTCTTTCTACAGCCTCGTAATCCTCCTGCAATGGCTCGTTTTTGGTCTCTATCTCTATTTCGAAAGGATTCGCAAAGACCCCCAATAAAAACAAAAGTGTGTATAACATCTAAATTTTTCCGTTTCGGTGTGTCCCAATCAATGCGTGCGTATCAAAAAGCGAAACCCCTTTTGCCTCCCTTCGACAAGCCTTGTATCACTCTTTTTTGACGCAAGCATCAGATTTGGATGAAATTTCAAAGGGGGTGCATGCCTCGCGAAAAGGGCGGTCAGCAATGTCTCTTCAGGGGTCAATGATAGAAATGGTGTCCCTTTACGCACCATCGAATAAAAATCCTTAAATATCTCTTTTACATAGGGGAGATCCATTTTAAAACCTAATAACCATCCGGCAACGTGGGGTGCCTTTGAGAAATCCATATCAAACGTTTTTTCCAGAATGGCTCTCGTTTGAGGAATCAATAATTCTGTGTTCGGCCGCCCCCACTCAACCAGTATCCCCTCTTTTTCTATAGCTTCAAAGCAATAATCCAAGTTTTTGAGCGGCCAGGCGGAACAATCCAGCCATAATACCTTATTATAACCCAACTGATACGCCTCTAAGATCATGAACATTTTGAGCGCGTAAGGGACCGCAGCGTAACGGATTTCCTCCCCCGTGGGATTGGGGTATCCCCCTAAGCGATAATAAATAGCCCCCCCATACCCGATCTCTTTCAACCCTGCAATAAGGCTCTTAAGCAACTCCGGATACGTACGATCAAAAGAACACCCCAGCACAATACAATCCTGACTCCCCTCTTCACCTCGGAGATGGACCACCTCGGGGAATAAATTTTTTTCTCTAGAAATCAAAGTTTGCCTCGTAAAACAGGAGACGCGCCGATACAGATCGTTTTTCGAATAGGGGCATTTAGCGGGATAGACAGCGTCGATGAGCTCTTTAAACTCTTTTTTTCGAATCAGGCTCTGCACCTTCTCATAGTCTTCAAATGACAAAAAACTTTGCATCGGAAACTCTATTTCAAAAGGATTTGGCACCTCTGCAAAAACGGACAGGGTAAATAAAAATAAAAAAACCAATCGCATATGAATCTGATAAAGCACAATTACTGAGTTTTAGTGTTTCCTTAAAAAAAAATAATAACCGTTCTTCTTCGCGTCCACATAGTGGGAGTTGTCATCGGTGCTTGGGAGGATAATTTTTTGCAATCTCGCAGGCAGGTGGTTTTTGTACTTGTGGGCCAAAGCAGAAATCACATGTTCTTCAGGGTAACACGATAGAAACGGAGTACCTAGACGAACCATTTTATAATAATCCTCAATAAAATCTTGCACCCAGGGCAAATCCATCCTCAAACCGAAAACCTGCATGCTCACATGGTCAAAATTCCCGGGTTTATAGCCGGTTAAGTTGTGTAAAATCTCTTGAGTTTTTGGCAAAAGACCATTCTTTCTGAACTTCTTCCAGCTGACCAAAGCCCCTTCATTCTCAATTTTTCTAAAAAGGATATCTAAATTTTGCAAAGGATACACAGAAGCGTCCAACCACAAAACATTCTTATAGCCCCTTTGATAGGCTTCAATCATTGTAAAAATTTTGAAGGAGTAGGGGACGGCGACATACCTCACCTCCTCGCCGGTCGGATTTGGAAAGCCCCCTACGCGGTAGTAGATCGCCCCTTTATAACCGATCTCCTTCAATGATTCCACAAGGCTGTAAAGTAAGAGTTCGTATTTGGGATGGATTGGACAACTTAAAACAACACAATCGCGGCCCCCCCCATTCACCTGCAAGAGCTCTTTTTTTGGAAAATAGCCCGACTGCCTGTCGATCAAAGTCTGCACAGTCCCTCGCATCGACCTGCGATAAAAGTCCTCTTCTGTGTTATATTTTACCCCAAACAGCGAGGGTTCGGGATACATTTTAGAGACCTCTTTTTTTACATTTATTTTTGCAATCAGCGATTGAATACGCTCCAAATATTCGTACCCTTCCTCTTTTGAAGGTTCGATGTCCAGCAAAAAAGGGTTCGCTCTTAAAAAAACAGATACAAAACACAAGACAATTTTTTTCATTCTAGAGACTCTTTCAATGATCCCTTACAACAAACATATACCCCTCTTTTTTAGCCCTCCAATAATTTCCCCAGTCGTGGTCGTGGGTTTTTACAACCTTACCGTACCCATATTTTGGGGTAAAAACCGGATCGTGGAGTATAGGTATGTTCGCCTCAAATTTTTTCACAAGCGCAGAGATCACAAACTCCTCCGGATAACAGGAAATGAACGGGATCCCCACTTTGCACATATCGGTATAGTCCTTTAGAAACGAAGACACCCAAGGTCGGTCCATATCTAAGCCAAAAACCCACATCCGCACATGGGGTGCTTGGGATAAATCTACACGGGTCATAGCTTCGATTAAGTGGATTGTGGCAGGCAAAATAGCGCTTTTCGGATGGCTTCGGTGTAGGACAAACGCCCCTTGAGTTTCTAAAATTTGAAATAAGCTTTTTGGATTTTTGAAAGGAAAAAGCGCACTATCGAGCCAGATCACCCTGCTAAAACCCAAATTGTGAGCCTCCATCATCATAAAAATCTTGAAGGAGTAGGGGACGCCGGCCCATTTTGCCTCCGTCCCGGTTGGGTTGGGTACACCCCCTATCCTATAGTAGACGTGCCCGTCAAAACCAATCTCTTTAAGACCTTGGATCAGACTTTGAAGCAGATCCGGGTATTGCCTGTTAAAAGGGCAACCTATAACAAAACAGTTTCCCCCACCCCTATTGATTTTAACCAGCCTTGCCTCAGGAACCAGCCCTTTTTCGGTATCTACCAGCACCTGTTTTAGACACCTACCGATCCGATTTTCAAACTCGACTATCGGTTGGTAGCTCTCAAAAATCCCCCTTGCTGCAGGTTCAGGGTAGAAATTTTTCAAAGTTTCTTGTGTATCTACCTCTCTCAGAAGGTTTTGTATCTGCTCAACATCGGAAATTTCCAAATCTTTTTTGTCTTCGAAAAGAATTTCAAAGGGGTTAAGAAAAATTGAGAAAAAAGCATAAAAACTTAAAAATTTATTTGCCATATCCTGATCGCAAAACGCATCTTTGGTACAACAATACCTTTATAAAAGGTTGGAAATCAATCAGAAAAGTTTTCTGTATAGTTTTTTATAATATTTAATTATAATCTTTTCTCAAAGGAGAGAAATTTATGGTAAACGCCACATCTGGAGTGCACCCTTTTTCAAACGCTACAAACAACTTGCCGCAGCTCCCGTTTGCACCTCTTAAAACGACATTTTTTAATCCCTCGTCCTGTTTGTGGGGAAAAAACACAATCGCCAGTTCATTTCGCCCCACCCAACTATACCCCACCTTTTTTGCCATCCGCCCATTAGTAGAAGGGCCCGTCAAGAAATATCCAAGTCCTAAATCGGTGGGATTTTTTAGCGATATTCTCTATACCTACATCGAACCCAGTAAGATCCCAAGACAGTTTGCCTTCAAAATCAAAGCCATCTTGGCGTTTGCAGATTTTGTATACAAAAAATGCAACGGCAAGTCGGATTTTTGAAACCAATTAGGGTGCATGAAGCGACAAAAAGACGTATAGCTCAATTCCCTTTTGTCGCTTTGAACAGATGAAATCCTGCAAGAGTTAAAAAGGTTCCTAGGACCGCCATCAGAGCCATGGCCAAGATCGGCAATAACAAATTGATTGAAGCGCTATAGCCCATCAACAGGGAAGAGGCAAAAATAGCTATAGCTATCAAACTGCCCAAAACTCCCCTGACAGCCCCCGAATTTTTCTTTTCAACAAGAGCTAAAGCCAACTCGTTTCCGTTAAACAATGCAATACTACCAAAAATCGCAAACAGAGTAAACGGAACAAAGACCTCTTCAGGAGTCGAGGCCAGCAAGAAGGCTAAAGTTGCAAAAATAAGCCCAATAAAACTGAAGAAGTAGGCCAACCTTAATGAAAAAAACCGGCCTACCCAGGGGATGATCAAACTACCCGTTAAAACGGCTACAAGCCCTCCGTAGGCAAAAAACAGAGCAATCCAACTGTGTGTCACCTGAAAAGCCATCACCATCAATATTGGGATCGCTATAAATAGACTCTCTATATTTAAAATCATGAGAAAAAACGTCGCCGCCAAAAAAAGGATCTTTGGGTTCGATAGTATAGTTATCAGATTGTCATCAAGAGCCTTGGCTTCTTCAGACTTTTTTGGCCATGTTTTTTCAAGAAACAAAAGGGAAGCTCCCCCCATAAGGGCTAATAGATAAAAAGGTGTTCCGAGAAAAAATCCCTGGTTGCCTACAAAAAAAGGGCCAAAAACGGGACCTGCGACGGTCGCAAATAGGGAGACGCCCACCAAATAACCTATAGCCCTCACCTTCTTTTTCTGGTCCGATTCCAAGTCGTCAATCGCATTGTACAAAAGCTGGGCTCCACTTGATCCCAGACCCGTAACAAAACGGAAGAAAACAAGCATCCAAACATTCTCTATAGAAAAGAAATAGCCGACACCGAGATTACCCAGGATAAATAGGATCATAGTGATTTTCAAAGCCCATTTTTTCCCGAACCGGTCGCTCCATCTTCCGAGGACTAAAGAGCCCGAAAAAAGCCCTAAACCGTATATACCCAAAACCACCCCTAACAGGGTCGTGGGATCGACTATTAAATTCAAAGGATCGCGATACGGGGAACTAGGATCCAATATCTCCGGTGTAAAAAGGGGGATGACAACAAAAAAAGCCAAGTAATTCACCAAAGAATAAAACAAGTAGGCAAGTAAAGTCGATTTTTTCATAAAAATAGATTTAACTAGGAAAAGGAATTAACCTCAAGCCTCCGGTTAAAAGGGCGGATCAAGGGTAATCGTAAAGATCGTCCAAGTTTAGCGATCTTAAGTAGAGCATCTCGCGCTTTAGCTCCTCGATTTCAGCATCAAGTTTTGTGAGTTTTTCCACAAACTCTGCTTTGCTGACCCTGCCAAATCGGCTATTGAGCTTTTCTTTATCGAATTTTAAACGCATCATGGCAGTCTCCGCTTTAAGGATCCTCTCTTTGAGGGTCTGGACGTAGCACATCTTCTCCTCTTTGGACGGCCCCGCGATCTCGGTCCTTGAAGCGCACCCGATAAAAAAAATTAAAGGGAAAACAACCCCAAAAACACCGTTTTTTGTTAAGCTTTGAAACATGCTGCGATGGATACTCCTAATTCTATTCATTCCCCTTTTTGGATTTTCTTTTAAAGAAAAATATTCTAAAGGAGTCAAAGGGGATTTTGTTGTCTACAGACAGGGGCACCAAATCGTCTATATTTCAATTTACGATAAAACGGACAAGACACTCATCATCGAAGAGATCCACTCATTGGACTCCAATCCAAAATTGTCGTTAGACGCCGTTGCTGGCTGGGTGGAAAAAGGTGCTCTCAACGCAACCCAGTGGATTTTATATGAAATGCACACCGATACCGGTGAAATCCTGGAAGCCTACTGCCCCCCAAAAAAAGCCTTTATAAACTTTGACCAAGAGCCCCCGACACTGGCAAAACTTTACTTGATAAAATGGGATTTGATGCCGGACAATAGACGCAAGGTATCACCAAAAACAAAAAAGGTCTGGTCGCCACCGAAATCGGTCTCAAATAAACCCGTATTGGTTGAAAAATCGAGCTTATTTAGAAAATACTGGGATGATGACAACTCGCCTTTAAGCGGACTGAGGATCGACTTGCATTTCGACCCGACGGCAACCGAGACATTCCCTTATATGATCGACATCCAAAACAAAACCCACCCCCTCGCAAGATTTTTTCAACTGGACCAGGGGAATCATAGCAAAAGAGCGGCAAAATACTTTCCCCGCCGTTTTCCCGAATTTCAGCAGGGTATCCTCCAAAAAGGATCCAGCCTGGTCGCCACAATCTGTTGCCCTAAGGGGTTTGGCCCGTTCACCCTATCTTTAGAACAAGTGGGGGCTCAAACCTCACTCCCCTTGGAATTTACAGATGAAGTGAAGGGGGAAACCCACCATTTGAAAGCAAAAATTCCGAGAAACCTCCCTACGAAAGGGAAAAAATTCAGGCTTAGCATCAAAACTGCAGGGGTGCATCAGGGTAAATTTGACTCAATAGAGGTATTTGAGCTAAATTAAACCCTAATATGGCTTCATCTATAAAAAAATTTCGATCAAAGTTTCTTAGTATCTATCATAATTTTCAGAAAAAAAAGAGTGGAATTTCTCTAGATGATAGACTTTTAATGGAGGGACTGCTGAAAAGACTCCAATCCTCGATAGTCGAAAAAGATATCCCCTCCTCAAAAACGACTCTTGATGACCTTTTGCGAGCCGAAGAACGCATCTTCCCCCGTTCTAAGTTCTACCGGCATTTCAAAAGCCTTGGTTTAGATCTTTTTTTCATCGCCGTGATCATCGTCTTACGGCAAGTATGGTTCGAACCCTTCCAGATCCCGACGGGTTCTATGCGTCCGACGTTGAAGGAGCTGGACCGGTTGGTTGTATCTAAAAACCAGTTTAGTATCAATGTACCCCTAACTCCGGCCCACTTCTTTTTTGATCCAAATGAGGTCAAAAGGGGGGGGATTATCACCTTTACCGGTGAAAATATGGATATTGATGGGGTCAAGATGAAGTATTTTTATTTGTTTGACGGCTACAAGCAATACGTCAAGCGGATGATTGGCAAACCGGGCGACATCCTCTATTTTTACGGGGGGCGGATCTACGGTATTGACAAAGAGGGAAAGGAGATCACACATGAGTTCCGGTCATCCCCGTTCGAAAATCTGGAACATGTCCCGTTCATGCGTCTTGACGGAAAAGTGCGTTTGTTAAAAAATACACTTTACATCTACCAGTCAAGCATCCCCGTTGCGCGCGTTGATAGAACGGCTTGGGGCTCCTATCTGGGCCGGGTCATTTACACCAACCAACCCTCTCAAAAGCCTATTGAGCGTTATGCGGATCTTTTCGGCATGGGGCACTACGGGATGTTTAGAATTGAACGGGAGCAGGAGAAAATTTTACTTAAAATTTTTCACCATCCCGGTTTGAGCTTCGATAAAACCCGGCTGACGAGCCCGGGGATGGGACATCTGGAAAACCAGATTTCGGCACTACCTCTAGATGAAAACATGCTCCGTACTCTCTTTTCAAACTTGCAAACAAGCCGCTTTGTTGTAAAAAAAGGGATCGCTTTCCCGTGGGTTGCTGAAGGGGATGTGTCGCATCTTCTAGAGCACCGACCAGTGTTGAAAGGGGTTCCCGATGGGACCTACGAATTTTTTTATGGTAAGGGATATAAAATAGGGTTCCAAGGCTACACAACCGAGCTGGATACCTCGCACCCGCTCATGCAATTCCAGTTGGATCGAGCGATTGCTCTTATCAATCATGGGATAGAATTTGATCTCAGATTTGGACCCAATTCTCCATTTACGGGCCTTCTCCCCTCAAGGTACATCTATTTCAGAGATGCCGACCTGTTTGTAATGGGCAAGAAGTTTTTAGACCGTAGAGATACGAGATTGATGCAATTTGTCGATGCAGAAAAAACCCGGATGAAAGAGGACAAGAAATTTCAGGGTTTTATCGATCAGGGAGCTCCCCTACTCAAAGATGGCTCTTTGGACAAAGAGAAAATTTTGACCTACGGGCTTAAAGTCCCCGAAGGGAACTACTTTTGCCTTGGAGATAATCACGCGGTGAGCGCCGACTCAAGAGATTTTGGGTTTGTTCCGTCGGGCAATTTAAGGGGAGTACCCTCTTTTTTGGTGACTCCGTGGCCGGGTGGCATCAATCAAATTTCTTATGAGTACATCACCCACTCTCGGGTTGTAGTGTTGGCACTCATTTTCGGGATCTGGGGAATTCGGCATTTTTCTACCCGCTCAAGACGGGTATTTCCGGTACCGTTCAACTAAACGCCATCGCCATACAATTAAACAACGGTGCCATGCAGTTTAAGGCCGGTACCGTTCAACTAAGCACCGGCGGCCGTAATTTCTACCGGTTAAACAGAGTTCAAAGCCCGGTATTTAAGATCTTTCCCCAAGGGGGGAGATAGATCTATGCCTCTGTGTCAGGGTAAATCCGGTAGGAACCGCCCTCTGATGGATCAAAAGGGGCAAAAACCTCTAAAACAAGGGGTGGAGCGACTGCAGGGTCTAAAGGTTCCCTTGTTTCTAACGAGACCGCATGAAATCGGACCTTTTGCACCACTCCCTTCTGTCCCGTCCTTAGCTGAAGCTCTACAGGTTGATTGATATATTGCGTTCCGGGTGGTGTTAGGGCAATCAGGGATTGCATAGGTTTACCTGTAAAAAGAGTCTGGGTGCATATCCCCTCGAGGTAGCGGTTATGTTGAATGTCCGAAACCAGTTCGGGAACATGGGTAGAAAAAAATTCCCTGATCCCATTTGCCGCTTGTTCTGAAGGAAGAGTGCCATTACCGTCAATCTGAACTCTGATCCTAGGGGCATCGGTTTCTAAGGAAGTCCTATTGTATTCCCCGTGAAAAATCTCCTCGAGATCACATGTCTCAAGTGGTTTTTGGAAGGTTTTTTGGAAAGTCCAAAACCGTTCCAAATCCTCAGCGCGAGAGGTGTGGCGAGGCTCTTTATAAAGCTGTGGCGAATCTTGTGGATAGGTGAGACGCACTACAGGGTCTGTCTGTAGGGAGGCTATTTTTCCAGATATAGTCCAAAACCGTGCGGGTTCGGTTAATTTTTTTAAAATTACCGCAGCAGGTTCAGCCCAGCGACTGTTCACGCCAATTTTTTTTACCAAAATAGGGCGGCCCAAGAAAACGCTTTTTACGTAGGTTAAGAATCCAGGTTCTTCGATCTGACCGGTTGAAATCCCTAACAAAAGCATTTCAGTCAACCATTTTGTCCCTCCGCGATCCAGGTCATCTTTGCATGGATCAGTTGTAGCTACAAGGTTTACCCCACTCGATAAAAGCCGATCTTTTATCACCAACTTTTGAAGTTCGTAAAAAATAACCATAAAAGCAAGCCAGTCGTTTTGTCCAAATTGCTCCTGACAATCAAAGATTTCTTGGTGAATCCAATCGATATGTTCTTTAAAGTCCACATCTCTACAATTCTCTGGTACATGAATTCCCGTCTCGGTAAAAGGTGCACCCGATTTCAAGATAGTATCGAGCCTATCCATCAACATACTGGCCGGTTTCTCCTCCCCTTTAAACTCGGGAACCACATACGATTTTCCGGGTCGTGGGCTCATGCTTTGAATTATAATGTGAAAATTTGGACATTCCCGGGATAATCCGTGAAGTAAGGCTACACGCTCCGATTCGTCCCCAAATCTTTTTGAAGCGGCTGTTTGGTGTACAGTAAAAAGGATATGCTCATCTTGTTCACCCATGCGACGGACCAGCTCCCTAAAATTCGGGGCAATTTGATCATCAACCGTGGCCGTTTTGTAAACAATTTTTAACAAAGCGTTCAAATAGGTGCCCCCAATTGTAGGACAACCGGCTCTATATCTTGTGAGCACACGGCCGCTTGTTAAATGCTCTGTATTTACCACCATCGGAATATTTTCCATGGTGTAGTATTTAACACCGAGTTCACCCTCTAAACACTGCACCCAGAGAGCTGCAAGAGGCTTGCCTACCTCTCTAGGATCGGCCTTACCTATCGATTTATCCAGATCGATCACCCTTTTTGAAGCGTCTTGCAAAGAAATCGCCCCCTCCTCCCCTGTAAAGAGCTGCACCAACCCCTCTAAATGCCCCCCAAAGCTTGTCCCTAGCCATCTTGCTTTCAAAAGCTTGGTAAAAATTGGTTCCAGAGCAGGGTCCTCAAAAGGCGTCTTCTCTGATAAGAGAGACAGTTGATCTAAAATTCGAATAATTTCCTTGTAGTCATCTCTTGGAGAGACAATAAATGACTGCTCTGAGTCCAGTAAGACATTCAATCTTGAAAAAAGAACCTTGACCGGATTATCGTCTTCCAAAACCCTTAAAGCTTTTGTAAATTCCCATAGGGTAAGATCTTCCCTATTGTAGTTTCTGGTAGCCACAACCTCTTTTAGCGATTGGATCGCCATAGCGTATTTTACATCCTTAGAAGGATGGTTGGACTCGTGAAATACCTTTGTAACCACCTCTACAACTTGCCTTGAAATCGCTACGGGGTCGACAAAACTTTTCGAGGAGATATCCGCTAAAACCCCATGAAGGCTAGTTACCGCTTGCGTTACACTCTCTCCTCTTGGAGCATTCTCTTGCAAAATTTTTATAACCCTAAGGACAGTATTTGTAGCACAACCTCTCCAGTCTGAATCTCGCACGACTGAAAACGGTCTAAGGCAGCGAAAGGCGATATCACATGCAACCCTTTGAACAGTTCCCAAATGTTCTCGAATAGAACCTCTCCATTTCAGCGCCAGCTGAAGCGCCTGCAAATTCAAAAAATTCTTTTGCACTTCTACACCATCGACCAGCACAAAGCCGTCGTCGCTATCACTTTGAAGGAACTCAGCTGGATCTGCAAAATCATCATTTTCGGCAACACCTTGCCCTTGAGCCATGCTTAGGTCTGGCGGGTTTTGCCCTTCGAACGGATTTTGCCCGAGTAGCGAATTAAGGCTGCTGCCTGGTAGGGAATTTACAGGAGAGGTCATAAATAATGCTCCGCTAATCTTCATACAATAGGGTTCAAACTGACCCTATTTTACCAGAGAACTCAGAAACTCTCAATTAATATAAATATTTATATATTTATTTGGAGAATATTTTTGGAAAGAAGGGGGGAATTTCTTTTGTGTATTTAAAAAAGTTTTTATTACTACTCATGTGTTTTTCCAACAAAGAAACGCCGGAAACTTTTAAAAGCAAAATGGTCATCAATACTGGACTTAGCCAGCTTAAAAACCAGAAGGTAGGTAGAGAAAGAAAAAACATCCCCCACCAAAAAAGAAACTCTCCGAAGTAGTTTGGATGTCTAGAAAGACCCCAGAGCCCCTTATCAAGTATCTGGCCCTGATTTTTTGAATCCATCTTGAACTCTATAAGCTGCATATCGGCAACAGTCTCATAGACAAAGCCTATCACAGCGACGGCACAAGGTACCAATTTGAGCCAGTAGAATTCTAACGGAAAGGCCATCATGAAATTCAAAGGGAGAGCTACAATCAGCATCAAAAACCCTTGAAACCAGAAAATTTTAAAAAGGCTGCTTATGCGAAATCGGGGGTCATTTCCACGCATTTCCGCGTACCTTTTATCCTCTATTTTACCCCAATTTCTGTAAATGAGGTAACCGCAGAGACGAATAGCCCAAAAAAGGGCCAATAAAATAACAGATAACTGAAAAAGTGTTTTGTCTGGACTTCGTATGAATAGAACGCACGGTTGAAAAACGATCCCAAGACTCCACACGGCATCAACAATGGACACATCCCCCTTTTTCAAGCTCACTATCCAGAGTAGCGTGAGGAAAAAAAAGAGCAGGCCGACAGCCAATACCCAGCTTTCAATCATACGAGAACCTGTTTTTCGATCTCCATTTCACACTCTTCGACATCCTTCAATACAAGGTCTACTTTTACAGCAAGCACCTCCTGCTTGAAAAACTCAATATGCAAAGAAACGGCGTCTATTACATCTTGCGATCCGAGCACAGTCAGGTGAATCCTGTCTTGCACCTCCAGACCCTCTTCTTTACGCCGGGTATTCACCTTGTTGACAAGCTCACGAACAATCCCCTCTTGAACCAACTCTTTGGTAAGGGCTGTGTCTATCAAAGCAACAACTTTTCCAAATGAGGCCGCAACAAGCCCTTCTATGGGGTTGAGAACAACCTCGACATCGGTTTCACTCAAAGAAAAACTCTCCCCTTCCAAAGGTAAAACCACCTCTGAGCCCTCCAAAAGGGCTAAAATATCCTGCTGATCCAACTGCTGTATTTTTTTTGCTGCCTCTTGGACCTTGCTACCGAGGCGGGCCCCAAGACCCCTCCAGTTTGGCTTCAAAGTCAATTTAATCTTATTACCAGCCTCTGAAGCGATCACCATCTCTTTGATGTTCAGCTCTTCAAGGATCTGGTCTTGTCCACTCTCAAGCGCCTCGATAATACCGGGCTCTTTTGTGATCAGAGTGATGCGGCTGAGAGGCTGGCGAACTTTTAATTTATGCGATTTTCTCAATTGGTGCCCCAAATTGACAACTCGCTGTATGGTAGCGGTGCTCTCTTCCAGTTTCCGGTCGATCAAGGCGAGATCGGGCACAGGGATCAGATTTCCATGCACACTTTGAGGATCGTTGAGTAGCCTCAATTCCTGATATAGCGCTTCCGTTAAAAACGGTGCGAACGGAGCCAAAAGGAGTATCACATCCTTCAATACCGAATAGAGAGTCTCAAATGCCTCGAGGCTCTCATCCCAAAAACGGTGCCGGGAGCGGCGGATATACCAATTTGTCAACTCATCCACAAACTGATAGATCGGGTCGATAGCCTTGTCCAAGGCGTACCCATCCATGGCGACGGTCACCTGTTGAATCAACCCCTCTTTTTTGGATACGATCCAGCGGTCAAGCGGATGGTTAGATTGTCGATTCTTTGGTTCAAATCCGGCAAGACCTGCATACGTTGCAAGGAATTGGTACGCATTTTTGAGAGGGATGAAAAGCTTGCGGACAATCTCTTCTACCCCCTTTTCGCTGAATCGAAGATCTTCGGCGCGCACGGCCTGGCTGTGTAATAGATAACATCGGATGCTGTCTGCTCCAAATTTTTGGATCACATCGTTCGGATCGGGATAGTTCTTCAATTTTTTCGACATTTTCTGACCGTCTTCGGCCAAAATAATACCGTTTACTATGATGTTTTTTGCAGCCGGCAGATCAAATAACGCAACCGACAAGACATTTAAGGTGTAAAACCAGCCTCTGGTCTGGTCCAGGCCCTCCCCGATGAAATCGGCCGGAAATCCGTTTTCAAAAGCCGATTTATTTTCAAACGGGTAATGCAGCTCGGCATAAGGCATAGAACCCGATTCAAACCAGCAATCAAATATATCTTTGATCCTGTGGTACTCTTTGCCGTTTTTATGGATCACAAGCTGATCAATAAAATGGCGGTGGATGTCATCGCCATTAAATCCGGTGTGCTCAGTAAGCTCTTTGAGGCTTGAAATAACGATCACCTCCCCATCTTTGGCACGCCAAATCGGGATAGGTGTGCCCCAGTAACGACTTCGGCTTATGGACCAATCTCTAGCCTGCTCTAGCCATTTCCCAAACCTTCCAGTCTGGATGTGCTCGGGTACCCAGTGGACCTTTTTGTTGTTTTCGATTAAGCGCTCTTTGATCGCTTCCACTTTCACAAACCAGGAGGAGACGGCACGATAGATCAAAGGTGTATCAGATCTCCAGCAAAAAGGGTAGCTGTGTTGGAAGGTTGTGTGGGAAAACACCCTCCCTTCCTCCTTCAAGCGTCTCAAAATCACCTTGTCCGCATCTTTGATGTACATCCCGCTAAAGTCTATAACGGCCTCGGTGAATGTCCCCTCTTCCGTAATGGGGCAAACCAGGGCGATATTCGCTTGTTTGCAAGCCTCGAAATCTTCTTCTCCAAAGGCGGGCGCCATGTGCACGATGCCGGTACCAGTCTCAGATGTCACAAATGTTTGCGCCAATACTTTGAAAGCATTGGGCTGGTTTTTGAAGTAGGGAAATAGCGGCTCATAGGTAAGTCCGGCAAGCTCCGCCCCTTTTCTTGTGCGGATGATCTCTGCCTCTTGTGGAAAGTGGTCGGCAACTTTGGCCTCTAAAAGGGTAAACCTCTTTCCCTCGTGCAACACAGTAGCGTAGTCAAATTCGGGGTGGACGGCAAGGGCCAAGTTGGACGGCAGAGTCCAGGGTGTTGTTGTCCATGCTAGAAAGACCCCCTCCTCCTCCTTGATAGAGAATTGGATCACAACTGAGGGGTCCTGCACCTCTTTATAATTCAGATTCGCCTCGAAATTCGAGAGCGGAGTTCCCAATTTCGTAGAAAATGGCATCACCTTGAACCCTTCGTAGATCAGCCCTTTTTGGTAGAGCTGTCCGAAAACCCACCAGACCGACTCCATGAAGGTCGTATCCATGGTTTTGTAGCCCCCTTCAAAGTCGACCCAGCGGCCCATTCTGAAAACGGTGTCCTTCCATTCATTGGTGTATTTTAGAACAATACCGCGGCAAGCTTCATTGAACCGATCGATCCCGTACTCTTCGATCGAAGAAGGGCCTCCCAGATTCAGCTCTTTTTCCATGGCAAATTCAATCGGCACTCCATGACAGTCCCAGCCGAAACGGCTTGGGGCATGACGCCCTTTCATCGTCTGGTAGCGTAAAACGGTATCTTTGATTGTTCCTGCAAGAAGGTGCCCATAGTGTGGCAAACCAGTAGCAAAAGGGGGCCCGTCATAAAAGCCGAACAGCTCGGCATCTTTGCGAGTTTCAAGGATTTTCTTATAGGTTTGCTGTTGTTGCCAGGTATCTAAAACATCCAATTCACTTAGCAATTTCTTCCCAAACATAGGCCTTCTTCAAGTAATATTAGGGTATTATGCCCAAAAGCAAGATATTAGCTCAATCCAAGATTTCTCCCTGAATCCCCCTCGCTCAATCGACCCCCTTCTCCTCGACCACCCCTGTTGCATTAAACGGCCAGGAAAAGCTTTTGAATTAGCAACCCCTAAAGTTTTAAAAGAAGAATGGGCTAAAAAGCTACCTCGACACTTAAGGTGTTTTGTGCTATAGTAATGAGTGGGGGCGTACTGGTTTCGACTTGGTAGTCGAGGTTCAGGTGGCATGCAGAGGACGTCGGTTGGCCTCTTTAATCATTCCGGCACAGCAGATAACTGCAAAACGTGAAGATGAAGCAGAAATGCTTCAACTCGCCGCTTAATACCTAACAGTAGTAAGTAGCCGATCTCCTTAGGTTGGACCAAGGATTTAAGATGAGATCGTTATAATCTTGGTACGGACACCACAGTTTCATCCTGTGGGTGGTGTTCAAGTTGCACAGGGTCGCTTTTTTTTGTTTTAGGTTGCTCAAGTTCCGCCGACAAAAAACAAGCGTAAAATGATAACTTGGGCTAAGCATGTAGTCATTTGGGGTGAAGCTATTGAGCACGAGAGTTCGATTCTCTCCGCCTCCAATCAATTTAAAGGCTTCGGTTTAACGACTGAAGCCTTTTGTTTTAAGTGACTTTCAATTATCCCACACGTTTTTTCTGTCCAACGTACCTTGCTCTCTCCCTCTAATGAAATAGAACCATCGGCGGCACAAAAGCAACTTTTAGCTCCTTTGATTGAACCAAGAAATCAATTTGACTACATGTCCATATTTCATCTACAAGAAAGAAAAGTTTTAATTAAGGAGAATTCATGGCAATAGAAGCAAAAAAACATACAAACTACCATTGGGGAGCTTGGGTTTGGATAAAGTGGAAAGCAGGTGCACCAGAAGATGCATGGTCTCAATGGAAACAAGCCAAAGAGGTTAAAGAGGCTTGGAGTACGTCAGGAGAATGGGATTGCGCACTTTGGGTTGATCTTGATAATCCAGATGCGGTAGAAAGATTTGTTTGGAAAGAAGTTCGGGGGAATAAGTGGGTGGAGAACACAGATACCCATTTGGCTAAAAAAATTTGGTAACACACATTCCATTTGAGCCTATCGTAACCATTTTGTTAATCTCAACAAAATGGTTATGACTTAAAGAAAATCCCCCTAGCCACCAGTGCGTGCTTACATAAATGAATACTCCGAATAACCCTGAACACGTTTTTTCCTCCCTATAAAGAGACAACCCCCTATATGCCGTAAACTGTCACCTAACCAGCGGCCAAGTAGGTCAAACTATGAAGTCTTTTCTTCATTCCAGACCAGTCGAAAGTTCTGAATGCGTCTCTCCGCCTCCATCTTTTTTAAGCCCGAGTTAACCTCGGGTTTTTTTATTAATCAATCCTTAAACAAGCTCTTTTTATGCTTCGATAGTTGGTTTGAAAGATAGATATAAAGTTGATTTTAATAGAGTTGCAAATAAAGCATGTACCCTTGGCAGGGTATATAATTTTAAATTCTATATGTCATTTATTTTGTACGATTTAGAAGTCAGCAAGGCATGAAAAAAAAAGTTTGCATTTGCAAGTTTACGCAATTTACCTATAATATCTTTAGAGTTTTTAACCTATACGGAGTCATTATGACAGCCAGTACATCTACACCCAGTGCAGACGCTTATAGATATGGGTGGGAAACATATGCAAATCAAGTTGTCTGTGAAATCCTCAAAATGAGTCATGAAGAACGTAAAGGATCTATAGATTCATTACGTCTTGCATGTGCATCAAAGGGACTCCCATGGGAGGAAGCGAAACCTATAATTCAATACCCTGGTGGAATTACTTTGAAAGAATTGGAATTGCGTGCCGCATTGCAAACGCGCTTCGATCCACTCTCTAGCGCTGTATTGCAATCACATTTTACACACTTTTATCAAAAAGGGCGGATAATCACCAAACTAGTAAAAGAAGCCGCGGTTGTCGACAGCAAGAAGGAACAACTGAATTGTAGCGAAAAGGCAAATAGGGTGATAGTCGATGAACTCGGCAAATCTTTACTAAGACAAGGCGTTCAGCCTCAGGTTCCCCCAGCTCCAGCAGAACAAAAAGTTTAAATTAGAGAGACTTTAATAATTATGTCGCCAGTGAGCTTCATCAAAAAATTCATGAAACCTTTATCATTCTTTCAACACTTTATTCTTGCTGTTTTGAATATAATTGGGCTGTTAATTATCTATCCATTTACTAAAAAATACCTACCTCAATCTTTTACTCTGATTACCAGCATTATTCATATTACAGTAAACGTCGTAATATACTTTTTGTCTCGTCTAATAAATATAGCCAAGTCTTCCACACACCTATAGTGCTTTCTTGTTATATTTGCTAAATTATACGCAGTTTTTCTTTGAATAAAATTTTTCTGATTTTTTAAATTCTTCCAGTCAAAAGTTCTGAATGTGTCTCTTTGCCTCTAATTGGTTCGACACTTTTTGTAGTCCACCATCGTTTTAAACGGTTCAGCTACTTGTACTGAGAGATTACCATCTCTCAGTTGCAAGTTCTGAAACATCAAATTCAAAAGTTTAGGCTTTCTTCCGATAGTTATTGCTGTCCTGATAAATTGCAGCATCCCCAAGTTCATCTTCGATCGTGAGCAGCCGGTTGTATTTCGCTATCCTATCGGATCGGGATAGAGAACCGGTCTTGATTTGGCCTGCACGGGTACCTACGCAGATGTCCGCAATAATAGAGTCTTCTGTTTCTCCTGAACGATGAGAAATTACGGTGGTATATCCGTGCGCGCGGGCAAGTTCCATACAGTCCAACGTTTCTGTTAAAGTGCCTATCTGGTTCACCTTAATCAAAATCGAATTCGCTACACCTAAATCGATCCCTTTTTGCAGAAATTTGACATTAGTAACAAAGTTATCATCTCCTATTAGCTGAACTTTTTTGCCTAGCTTCCGAGTAAGCGCCTGCCATCCTTCCCAATCACTTTCCGCCATACCGTCCTCAATAGAATCGATTGGGTATTTCGCAGCAAGCTTGGTTAATCGATCCACCTGTTCTTCAGCAGACCATTCTTTGAAAGGCTGTTTTTTCAGCTTCTTTTTTGTCTCAAGGTATCGATAGGTCTTTGTGTCATAGAGATACGATCCTACTAGGTCCAAAGCAACGGAGACCTGCTCTCCTGGTTTATATCCCGCTTTTTCGATCGCTTTAATAATAATTTCGATTGCAGCTTCAGCAGAGGGTAAATCCGGTGCAAATCCCCCTTCGTCGCCGACCGTTGTCGAAAAACCAGCGTCTTCCAATAATTTTTTCAAAGTGTGAAAAATTTCCGATCCCCATCGAATTGCTTCAGCAAAGGTTGGCGCTCCGGTAGGTCGGATGAGAAACTCCTGATAGTCTAGCGAATTGTCGGCGTGGATTCCCCCGTTGATAATATTCATCATAGGACATGGTAGCACAAAAGTATCCGATTTCCCAATATAGCGATAGAGAGGCATTTTCACAGTAATTGCTGCGGCGCGCGCAGCCGCCAAAGAAACCCCTAGAATGGCATTCGCGCCAAATTTGGACTTGTTTTCGGTTCCGTCAGCGGCAATCAGCTTCTGATCCAACTTTCGCTGATCTAAAACCGATTCTCCAATTAGAAGCTCTGAAATAGGTCCGTGGATATTTTCTATAGCCTTCCTAACGCCCTTACCAAAATAGCGGTTTGGATCTTTATCTCGCAATTCAAGAGCCTCAAATTCTCCAGTTGAGGCCCCTGAAGGAATCGCCGCAGTCCCTACAATTTGTTGATCTGTATATACCGAAACTTGCAAAGTTGGATTGCCTCTGGAGTCTAAAATTTCAACAGCTTTGATTGAGACGATCCTTGACATAATTTCTCCAAAAAAAAATTGTTAGAAAAAAATATTGTAGAAAAAAAAGATATAAATAACAAATTTGAAAATTTCGGGTTAGTATTTTATGGAAAAACGGGGCATGAAAGAGAGAAAATGGGGTGATTATAGGCGATCGACATTAAGCTTAAGTCACTAATTAAAAAGAAATCCGGGTGAGAGGATTTGAACCTCCTACCCCTTGCACCCCATGCAAGAGTCAATATCACCATCGATCTTTAGCTAGGTTCTTTTTAGGACAATCGAACCTGCCAATCTTGGACCAAAAGGGTAAAGCCCCCCTTTGGGACTGAAAAAAATTCTTGTAATATTGCAAGAAATTAATTACAAAATATTCAATCACAGGGAAGTATTTTTATGGAAATTTGGCTGTTAGGCACGTTTTGGTTTCTATTGGCTCTTGTAGCCGATTTTCTTTCGATTCGTTTGAAGAT
>Ga0194118_10002375_pt1 | contig 23981 bp, 7 predicted proteins | sample TA2MahsurfametaG_2_FD_148662 | JGI IMG/M metagenome (GOLD analysis project Ga0194118, IMG submission 148662) | Freshwater microbial communities from Lake Tanganyika, Tanzania - TA2015013 Mahale N5 surface | ecosystem: Environmental > Aquatic > Freshwater > Lake | place: Tanzania: Lake Tanganyika...
ATTAGAAGAAAGTAATAATGGTAATAATGCTCCTAATTTGCAACTCAGAAAGAATGACCCCACTGATTTTTATGATGAAGAAGTAGAGGAACAAGAAAGGGAGAAAAGACATAGGATTATGTTAGAGGAATCAAAAGAAAGAAAAAAAAGAATAAAGTCTTTAAAAACTGAAATAAATGAAGAGGCAAAAAAGCCAGGTGAAATAGCTCCTGAATGGTGGGATGAAATATCATATACATCTAAATACCATGCGTTAACTAAAGAACTTGAGGAACTTAGAGATCAAGAAAAGGAATTATACTGGCATCTTTTAGAGATACACCCACCAATATCTGATGAAGAGGAGGAAGAAGTAGGCCCGATGTAAGGATTCGTTTGAAGGGCCGCTTGCAAAAATACATCCTTAAATTGGAAGTTTTGTAATAACGTTTTCTTACTCATATTGAGCGTCAGGAATGGAATGTTTTCAATATATTGTATGAAATTGCAAACTTTCATGACCGGAATGAAATTGAAGCAGAGTATCATCGATAGCTTATTTTTTAAGCAGGCTAAATAGTGCGACGCTTGGATTCTAGAAAGAAGTGCAACAATCTTACTTTTTGATAAAAAAGAAAAGGATTGTTGCCATGAAAAAGTATCAACAGTTGAATCAAAAGGAAAGGCTTAAGCTGGGCCGCGTCAAATTGTTTGGAGTAAAATGTTGGAAGAGGGGAGTGTTCACAAGACTGTGTTATTGAGTATAACATGAACTCAAAAAAGGAAATGACACATGAATATAACAGACACCAAAAAGCTCGATTCCGGAACAAATGATTTTGAGGACGTAGCAGCGTTCGTTATGAATTAATTTTATCGCAAGCAGCTTTTTCTTCTCTTATGGGTATTAGCATGCGTACTTTACAACAATGAGAGCAAGGTAGGCATAAATCCACAGGTCCTGCCGTATCCTTGTTAAGGATAGCTCATAAGCACGAGGACCCCAATTACACTATTTACGAATGGTCTCATAAGGAACTTTCGGGCCTTGCTCCATGAGCATTTCACTTACATCTCTTAAGCTAAACTTATAGAGATAGTGATGCCTCACAGTATATTCGATGATACTTTTAGGTTCCCGGTATCTATTATAGTTCTCTGCCATAGATAGAGCCAGCCTTTTTACAAAACGACTCTACTTCTTCTTCCAAACTTTCTCAATAAATTCAGCATATCCATAAAACTTAGGTGATAAATGGTCTACTAAGATTATTAAATTTGAAAATTAAATTTTGACTATCCTTATTCTGTTAAAAGGATTAGAATACTATGTAAATTACGAAAGGTTACAAAAATGAAAAAACCTATAAAATTTTCCCTTTTTTTTGTATTATGTGCTTTTTACATTGATGCAGTTGTATCTATTGAAAATGAATTAGAAGGCCTAGAAAAGAGGCTAGAAAATATGTCTTTCTCAGAAGTTAATGTGCCTGTAAAACGTGAGCTTTCTCATGAAGAAAGTTTGATACGGACAGTTATTGGGAAAGATTATGACAGAGAGCTAGTAATACGATTTATACGTGCGTGCCCTTCGCAAGATGTTCTTGCCCAGGCATCAAGTATTAGCGCTAGCACAATATCCAAATTAAAAAACCCCCAAATCTACGGAATGTTAGAACCTAGTGCTCGACGTTTATGGGCGTGGGTACAATCAAAGGGGATTTTTGGACTTGAACAAGAATTAGATCTTACAGAAAAAAGAATTAAATCAATGTTTAGGTCTTTAAGTTTCCTTGATCTTTCTAATAGAGCAATTGTCTTCGACAAGTTAGGTTCTGATATACGTTCAGAAAATAATCTCGGTAATTCAAGTCCGCGTATAACTAGTGAAGTTGCATCATATTTAAATCGAATGCGAGGTACATTTATATCCTTAACCCTTGAAAATAATTTGCTTTCAGATGATGGACTTCTTGTTGTTGTAAATGAATTAGCGAATCATGTTTTGCTTGAAGAAATTAACATACGCAGCAATAAAATAAGCGATAATGGTCTTAGATGTTTAATAAATTTATTTCATTTAGAACATTTAAGAAAAATAAACATTGGGAAAAACTTTGGACCCGGAGAATTAACCCTTCAATACTTACGCGAATATATCCCCCTAAAAAACCGGGATACTCTAAAAATAGTTATTAAATAATATGCGAAATATACCCTTTTTCTTTAGAATTTGGGCTTTTATCTTTTTATTACAGTCCCATATTGCTATATGTGTTGACTCTATTCCAAGTGTAACATTAGAAAATTTAGCATTAGAAGATGAGGGCTTTCTATGGAAAAGAAGTTTAATTGTTGATAAAGAATCAAGCGACCTCTCTTTTGAACAAACTCACGCAAAATTATATCACTCTTTAAGAACATTCCAAGAGCAACTCAATAAAATAAATATTGTTGAGCTCGTTCAAGGAATTATTTTAGATCCTTCTTGTCCATTTGAACTTAAAACATTTTTTATGGAATTAAATGATGATGGTCAAAAGATTGCAGATTATATGGAACAAAATTTAGATCCCACGGAAGATTTATTCAAAAATGAGAAAGTTCGTACAATTTTAAGAAGAAACTTTGAACGGTTAAAACATCGCAATGCATGCAATGCCGCATTAGAATATATTTCAGAAACAGGTGAAAGAGTTGAAATACCAATCCTAAGTGAGGATAAAAAAAAGCCAATTATATTCTTAAGTGGTATTGGTAATGAAATAATAAGAATTTTACTGTCAAGCCCCCCACAATAGGTCCAGTTTTTAATTTAGGATTTCTGTTTAATGGAGAGAGCTTATGTTTCCCTGCAACACAATAGAATCATTGATTGATCTATGTTCTTTCGGTGCTGAAGCTATCACTCTAGGGGAAGGCGGTTTGTAATTCAAAGAACTGTGTGGCCTCACCCCATTGTAATGGCAACGCCAATTTTCGATTAGAGCCTTGGCTTCTGTCAGGGTATAAAATATCTCACCGTTTAATAATTCATCTCTCAGTGAGCCATTAAATCGTTCATTAAAGCCATTCTCCCAAGGGCTTCCTGGAGTGATATAGGCTGTCTTTACACCGACTTGGGAAAGCCACTTTTGAACTTCTTTAGCTGTAAACTCTGATCCATTATCACTACGGATATAATCTGGTGTTCCCTCAAACATAAACAGCTCCGCCAATGTTTCAAGTACTTGCTCAGCCTTGAGTTGATAATCGACTCTAATAGCTAGACAACGACGCGTGTATTCATCAATAACTGTCAACATACGAAACGCTTTCCCATTGTAAAGTCGATCACTGACAAAGTCATAGCTCCATACATGATTCTCCCAGCACGGCTTTAAGCGGATGCAAGATCCATCATTAAGATATAGTCGACTACGTTTGGGTTGTTTTGGGGGAACCTTTAATCCTTCTTGGCGCCAGATCCTCTCAACACGTTTGTGATTAATCTGCCAGCCTTCTGCTTTAAGGAGAGCTGTAATACGCCGATAGCCATAACGACCATATTGGCTTGCCAAGCGAACGATGTCTTTTGTGAGAGCGATTTCTTCACAATCATAAAGCTTCTTATAATGCTGCATGGATCGATGCTGCCCCAGAACAGCGCAGGCACGGCGTTCAGAAACGCCATATTTTTGAACCACCCGAATCGTGGCTAAGCGTTTGCGTTCGGGGCTTAGAAGTTTCCCGAAGCTGCTTCCTTCAGTATCAATTTATCCAAAGTTAATTCAGCTACCGCTTTCTTCAGCCGTGCGTTTTCCTTTTCAAGTTCTTTTAGGCGTTTAGCTTGGGAGACCTGCATCCCACCATAATCTTTGCGCCACTTATAATAGGTTTGTTCTGTTATGCCAATCTCTCGACAAGCTTCCGTCACTGTTTTGCCTTTACCATGCAGGACTTCAATACTTCGCAAATATCCTATAATCTGGCTTGCTTCAAACTTTCTACGTGCCATTTCTTCCCTCCATTATTCCAGAATCCTAATTTATTTTCTGGACTATTTATAGGGGGGCAGGACACATTTTAAAAAAGTTGGCAGTCTAAGCGATTTTAAATGATGCTCAAGTAGAATCATGGTCTTCCTCCTAACAATTGAGAATAATCCCTCGCTTGTGTGGCTTTTACTGGGACGGTTGGTAAATGAGGATACTCTATAAGATTTAAGTGGGGTGGTCTTTGATCAACTTGGCATAAGACTAAATGCTTAATTGCTTCATAGCGAATAGCCCCTAAATGTAATGCTTCTTGGATTGCTTTATCTAACTCTTCAAGTCCGAAGTTCTCAAGCAATCGAAGAACTTTTACGTATTCTTGTCTCCCTAACTTTTTCTCTCGCCTTTCTAAGACAGACCTAAGCTTGTTAAAGGAATCAGGTAGAACCCAGTTAGCAAGAGGTGCGGCTTGCTCAAATGCTCCTATTTTTTTCTCTAGCAAGGGTAAATAATGAAGGGGGTTAAAAATAGTTTCCCCACAACCATAACTGCGTTGATGGTGAGCAATAATATTAGAACCACAAGTAATAACGACCTTATTTACATATCCCTTCACCCATACGTCCCGGTATCCATAACGGACAGGAACAGAATAAGCATTCCCTCGATAACGAACTAAAGACTGAGAACTCACCCTTCCAGCTTGACAATGGCAAGCTTCATAAGGAACTGTTGGCGAAGGCAAGAAAGCTTCTTGATCACGCTTAATCCTTTCTCCAATCGTTTCCTTATGGCTGCCTAGAATTTCCTTCTGTCTTTCTCGACAACATTTTGCAAGATAGGCATTAAGAGCGTCATAACTTTCAAACTGAGGCAAAGGAACAAGAAAGTTACGTCTTATATAACCTATAAGATTCTCGACTTTCCCCTTATCATTTCCCTTTCCAACTCGGGCAAAACCTTCTTCAAATAGATAATTGGATTGCAGCTCACAAAAAGCCTTTGTCTTCTGCCTTTTCCCATCTCCTAAAATTCGTACAACAATTATTTTTGTATTATCGTACAGAATTTTTTTGGGAACTCCTTCAAAAAACTCAAAGGCTGAGACATGCCCTTCACAAAAGGCTTCTGTATTCTCTCTTGGATAGGCTTTTGCAAAACATCCATCACTTTGTGGCAAATCTATCACAAAAAAATGGGCTTTTTGTTTGACTCCTCCAATAATGACCCACGCTTCTCCAAAATCTGCTTGAGCATTGCCAGGTTGATGTGTTAAAGGACAAAACATCTCCTTATCGCGAATATGGTGTTGGGCTACATAATCTCGTACGATTGTGTAGCCACCTTCATACCCACGTTCTTCTTTCAGTTGGACAAAAATACGTTTGATGGTATGTCTTTGCTTTTTAGGACAGTGTTTATCATCCTTCAAAATTTGATCGATAAATTCAAGGTGTGGGTCAAGCTTTGGTTTGGGAGGGGTATATTTCCTCTGATACCCCGACGGGATTGACTGATCCAGCATCTTTTGTACTGTTCGCCGATTTAACCCAAATTCCCTTGCCGCTCCTCGTACGCTCATTCCTTCAACTAAGCAGGCGCGGCGCACTCGCATATAAACATTCACTTTGTACATCCTCCTCACCCTTCCTTATAGATTCCTATAAGGAAAGACTACTTTCGTTTAATTACGAGAAGTGGTGCACTTTTATTCCGATATTTTTTAAATCTACACCACTCTCATGTGGTGCATTATTCCACCGATATTTACAGGCAAGAGGCTACGGTAACTTGGTATGGTGGGATTAAGAAGCAAATCCAGTATTTAAGTGGGGTTGATTTGATGTACAAATCCAGCCACCCAGTCGCAAAAGTGCGATGGGTGCTTGTCAAAGACCCTGAGGGCATGATGCAAATAGTGCCTTTGGTTTCATCCAATCCAATCCACACCACACTCCCGAGTTCATTATTGAAGCATTTGTGATGCGCTTTAGCATTGAGATTTTATTCGAAGAAGCACGGGCTTATTTGGGAATGGAAACGCAACGTCAATGGTCTAACAAGGCAATTATGAGGTCTACGCCACTGATCTTTGCCCTCTTTTCCCTTATTTGTTTGATCGCATTGAAGTTGAGAGAAACCGTAGAGCTTTCAGTTTCAACATCAGCGTGGTATGTGAAAAATCCAGATGCAGCAACCTTTTCAGACATTATCGCCTATGTCAGACGCTTCTGTTGGACCGCGGTATTTAGTTAACTCGGCTCTCGAAACCGACACAATTAAATTCAAACGCCAAGATTTGTCATTCCTGATTGATCGAATCGCTGCTTCACCTTAAAGGAGTCATACGAGGACACCTAATTGGCCAAAGTAGAGGTAGATGTATATATATTAATAAAAGTTTCTAAAGGTCTCATAAGTGATCTTTTGTCCGCTAGATCCTTCTCTATAGAGAGTACGTTCTACACATTGAACTGAAGTTGTGCCGAAAAAACATAATGTGATCAAGTTGTATAAATATATAATTTTTTTCATTTCTTATATTTCCTCCAAAATGAATCAAAATCTATATCATTACTCTCTTATTCAACATGGATTTTGTCAAAACCTGATAAACTGACTGTTCTTCTTGAACAAAGATGTTCTCATGATGACAATTAAGGGGTACTAATTCTAATTTAGATTTATCAGCAATAATTTTATCAACATTGTTGTAGGGCAGAGATTTGATATGGTGAGCCATTTCTATGAAAGGTGTAGGCATTATGTTGATAGCCTTAAATAAAATTATTCTGGTTTTCTTCAAAGTGGAGGATAAATTTTGTTGAGAGATTTTATCTTCAATATCTATCAAAGATATTCTCCTTTTTATGTAAGACTCATCATATCCTTGAGAAAACATCCGTTCCTTGAGCTTCCATATGTTTTTTTCCATATCCTTTTTGTAATTGTTGTTTAGTTGTATTAAGTCATCATCTAATATGATTGTATCAAGTAAATAAACATTGATTTTTGCACATCCTCTTTTCTCTAAAATAGAAGCTATTTCTAGGCTAATTAATCCACCCAATGACCAGCCAAGCAAATGATATGTTTTTTGAGATGTATTTGTCATTATATTGTCAATATGGGATAAATAATAATTAGCTAATGTATGGAGATTATCCATCTGAAATTCATGGTACAAATTATATGAATCAATGCCATAACAGCTAAAGTGACTGCTTAATTTGTTGGATAATGAAACATAGGTTTCACATCCCCCTCCTGCGGGATGCACCATAAACATATTTTGCTTTTCATACTCTTTATTTAGTTTAATGACTGGTGAATACCCCCCTTTGTTCTGTACTATTTTTGATGCCAATGTTTCAATAATTTGACAGATAAATATATCAGAAATCTTCAAGTAGGTTTGATAAAATTTATTGATTTTAACAATTAATTTTATTGCGAGAATACTGTTTCCCCCTAATTTAAAAAAGTTATCATAAATTCCAATTTGTGGTATCCCGAGGACTTCCGACCATATGGCGGCGAGATCACTTTCGATAGGGGTGCGTGGAGCCACGTAGCTTTCACTTAAAAGTCTCACAGATAAATTAGGATTGGGAAGTGCTTTTCTATCTAGTTTCCCATTCGGCATCATAGGAAATCTATCAATGACAATAAAGAAAGAAGGAATCATGTAGTCCGGAAGTGATTTTAAGAGGTGGCTTCTTAAGGATTCAACAATAGAAGGAAGCGCTTCTCCCTTAAGAGTTGAGAACTGCTCTCCAGGAAAAGAGGTATATGTGATATCTCTCGACAACTCCTCGTTTTCCTTCAAAACAATGTAAGCTATTAAAGTTTTATGAGCATTGCTACCATCTCTTGCTAGGACGAGGGCAGAGGAAAGACTTTCATGGGTATTGAGTATAGCTTCAACTTCCTTACATTCAATCCTAAATCCACGAATCTTGACTTGATCATCTATGCGTCCTAAGAACTCGATGTTGCCATTAGGTAAGTATCGGGCCAGGTCTCCTGTTCGGTAAAGCCGGAGATTCTGAGTGTTCATTTCATTGCTTTGATGGACAAAAGCGTTAGGAATAAATTTGTCAGCTGTGAGATCAGGCTGGTTCAGATATCCTCTGGTCAATCCTGCACCACCAATGTAAATTTCTCCCACAACTCCTAAAGGAACAGGGTTCAGGCAAACATCTAAGATATAAGTTTGAATATTTGGGAGGGGATGACCAATAGACACTCGAGACGCGCGTTTCATTCTGAATAAAGTAGAATAAATTGTTCCTTCGGTAGGCCCATAAATATTGAATACCTCGTGAGTTTGGAGTAATTGTTCACTGAGTTCTTTGGGGAGAACTTCACCTGCAAGCAGGATTTTGATTTTATGATTCAATGAATCCCCAGTTTCGGTGATCATTCTGAAAAGTGATGGGGTTCCTTGCACGCTCGAAATGAGGTGTTTATTAAAGAGAGAAACAAGTTTGAATCCGTCTTTTTGCTCAATTTGAGAGGCAAGGATGACCTTCGATCCAGTTAAAAAGGGGAGGTAGTAATCGAGGGCTGCAACGTCAAATGAAAGAGAGGTAAGAGCTAAGAAACTTTCAGAGGATGTAGTTTGAATTAACCGTTTTATGGCATACACACAATTAATAACACTTTGATGTCTGACCATCACTCCCTTAGGTTTTCCCGTTGAGCCTGAGGTGTAGATAACATAGGCCAAGTGAGAGGGTGTAGTTATAGAAATAAGGTTTGTCTTTGGCTGTTCTAAGATCTTATCGTTTCCATCAAGGGTAAACATAGCTCCTGAATAGTTTTTGAACATATCTTTTAAAGAAGATTGGGTGAGAAGGATAGGAGCTTTCGTATCTTGTAGCATGAATTGGAGACGTTCTTCAGGATAGCTTGGATCTAAAGGTACATAAGCTCCCCCTGCTTTAAGGATAGCTAACAAACCAATAATCATTTCTAAGGAGCGTTCGACTGCAATGGCTACGAGGGTATCAGGTTTTATTCCCAAGCGCCTAAGGTGATAAGCAAGCTGGTTAGATTTCTCATTCAATTGTTGATAGGTGAGTTCCTGATTTTCAAAAACAACTGCTACATTGTTGGGCGTTCTTTCAACTTGCTTTTCAAACAGTTGATGGATGGTTTTATCTTCAGGGTACGCTGCTTTCGTATCGTTCCACTCGATTAACAGCTGATGCTGTTCTGGAGGAGAAAGGAGAGGGTAAGTATGGAGGAGTTGATAAGGATTTTTTACAAGATAGTGAAGCAATTCTTTAAAATGATGGGCAACCCTCTCAATGGTTTCCCTATCAAAGAGATCGGTTGCGTAGTCAATATTTATACCCATCTCTTTTTTATTCTCATAAACGCTGAAAGATAAGTCAAACTTAGCTACGGGATAGGAAGAGGAAACAGACGTGATGGAGAGACCCTTTAAAGTAAATTCTTCTCCTTCCCGGGTATTGTTTTGGAAAGTAAATATGGTTTGGAAGACAGGATTGCGATTGAGCTCTCTGGTAATGTTTAAATGATCGACGAGTTGTTCAAAGGGAACATCTTGGTGTTGATAAGCTTGCAGGGTTGTTTCTTTCACTTTGAGGAGTATCTCTATGAAGGTTTCATTGCCCTCAAAAGTCGTTCGGAGAGCCAATGTGTTGACAAAGAATCCGATGAGATCCTCTGTTTCCTTATAATGTCGGTTTGCAATGGGGGAACCTACGATAATATCTTGTTGTCCAGTATAACGATAAAGAAGAATTTGAAAGGCACAAAGAAGAGTCATGAAAAGAGAGACTTGATGATCTTGGGCTAACTGGTTGAGTGGATCTTTAATCTCTGGAGAGAAAGTCGTATGATAGCTTGCACCCTGGTAGGTAAGTTCTTTGGGCCTTGGTTTATCTGTAGGAAAATCCATGAGATCGGGAATACCTGCCAGCTGTTGTTTCCAATAAGATAGTTGTTGTTCAAGAACTTTGCCTTGAAGCCAGTCTCTTTGCCATAAGGCAAAATCTGCATATTGAAGGACTAAAGGAAGAAGAGAAGATTCTCTGCCTTCAATATAAGCAGTATAAAGAGTAGAGAGCTCAGTAAAGAAGATTTCCGTGGACCACCCATCTGAAATAATATGGTGCTGGGTAATTAGCAAAATATGTTCTTTCTTTGAAAGAATAACAATCTTTGCTCTTATCAAAGGCCCCGTAGAGAGATGAAAAGGGGTATGTGCTTCTTCATAGATTATCTTTTCAATAAGAGCGATTCTTTCTTTTTGAGATAAATGCGTGAGGTTTTCAGAATATTCAACCAATTTAATACGTAGGCTCGGCAAAATAACTTGATGAGCTTCTCCTTTTGTTGAAGGGAAAATAGTTCTTAAGGATTCATGCCTATCAATGAGAGTATTAAGCGCTTTTTCAAGAGCAAGAGCATCTAAGGAACCTTTTAATCTGAGAGCGATAGGAATGTTATAAAGAGCCATCTCTGGAAGAAGTTGATCTAAGAACCAGAGTCGAGATTGCGCAAAAGAAAGGGGAACAGGCCCCTTTCTTTCCATAGGTAAAAGAGGGGGAATAAGAGTGAGGGCTTTCTCTCTGATTAAAGACTCAATAATAGTACCCAAGCTTGCTATGGTTGAATGATCGAAGATAGATCTGAAAGGAACATCGATATTATAGGTCTGTCTGATACGTGAGATAACTTGAGTAGCGAGAAGGGAGTGGCCTCCTAGCGTAAAAAAATTGTCATGAGTGCCAATTTTCTTAATTTTGAGAACTTCTGACCAGATGTTGGCCAGTTCTTGTTCAAGAGGTGTTTGGGGAGCAACATATTCATCGCCGACAAGTCGTGAGGATAAATTGGGAGCAGGTAGAGCTTTTCGATCGATCTTACCATTAGATGTTAGGGGAAGTTTATCTATATATACAAAGAAAGAAGGAATCATGTAATCGGGGAGAGATCGTGCCAGATGGTTTCTGAGATCTTCAGTAAGAGCTGGCAGACTCTCTCCATTTAAGACAGAGAAAGGCTCTCCTGCAGAAGATGTAAGTGCGGATTCGACGGTGAGAGAGGAAATCCTTTCCTCAGGGAGAACTATATAAGCAACGAGTTTTTTATTACTCGAGTTATCTGGGTTATCTGATTCCTCTTCTCTTGCTATGAGAACAGCTTGAGTAACGTCCCCGTGGCTCTGGAGGGTAGATTCGATCTCTCCGAGCTCTATTCTAAATCCTCTGATCTTGACCTGCTCATCAATCCTACCCAAGAACTCGATATTGCCGTCTGGTAGATAACGAGCTAGGTCTCCCGTTCGGTAGAGTCTGAGATTCTGTGGAGCTGAGGGAGAAGAGTCTGTGTGGTGGAGTTCTTCTCGGGTGTTGACATCATTCACAAAGGGATTGGGTATGAATCTGTCTGCTGTCAGATCGAGTCGGTTTAGATATCCCCTGGCAAGACCAACTCCTCCAATATAGATCTCTCCACTTACTCCTACAGGTACAGGGTTCAGCTGTGTGTCTAGAATATAAATCTGGGTGTTTGAGATCGGGGAGCCTATGGGAACAGATTCTGAGGACAAAGCATGGTAATCTTTTAGTTCAAATACACAGCACCCAACTGTTGTTTCTGTTGGCCCATACTCATTAAAAAGAGGTGTGTTGGGCGTTTCTTCTAACCAGAACTCTATATCTTTCTTTAAAAGATTTTCTCCCCCAACAACTAAGGTTGTTCTTTGCTCATGGATAGACTCTTGGCTTAGTTGACTTTTTAAGGTTTTCAGATGCGTGGGCGTAAGTTTGATAAAGCTAAAACTATTCTGCGTTTTGAGAATATCAGCTAAAGCATTACCATGAGGATCTTCGGGCAAAATATTAATAGAGTTTCCTGTAACAAGGGGCAAGAAGAGAGAAGTTATGCTCATATCAAAAGCTGGGGAAGAGTGAAATAGGGCAGACCCATTAGTGATGGGATACGACTTTTGGGCGTGATTTACATAGTGGATAAAGTTTCTATGCCCAATCATGACGCCTTTAGGTTTACCCGTGGACCCTGATGTATAGATGACATAAGCGAGATTATGGGGAGTTGTGAGAGATTCTAAATTAGCTGATGGCAAGGTTCTTATATAGTTCCAGTCGTCATTTAAGCAGATAAGTTGAGCAAAAGTTGAAGGAATTTTATCGATTGTATTTAGATCGGTAATAATGATGGGAGCATTTGTATCTTCCAACATGAACTGGAGACGCTCTTGAGGATAGGTTGGGTCGAGAGGGACATAGGCTCCTCCTGCCTTTAGAATGCCTAAGAGACCAATGATCATCTCAAGAGATCTCTCAACGGCAATGGCCACCAGAGTATCAGGTCCCACTCCGAGTGTTCTCAGATGGTGGGCTAGTTGATTGGCACGTTCATTTAGCTGCTGATAGCTGAGTTCTTGATCTTCATAGACTACGGCTATGTTGTTGGGAGTATTTTCCACTTGCTCTTCAAATAACTGGTGGATGGTCTTATCTTCAGGATAATCAGCTTTGGTATTGTTCCAGAGTTTTAATATTCTTTTTTGATCATTCTTAGTCAGATTTAAACTGCTATTTGTACCTTTTAATAAGCTACTTAAACACTCTTTGTAATATGACATAAAATAATCTAAAAAACCTTTGTCCATGTAATCATCGTGAACACTCACATGCACTGACAAGCCAACATCTCCATTCTGAGAAATGTTTAAAGAAAAAGGGATGCTCGTTCTTTCATAGCCACTAGAAGATGCTAAAGTATTTATACTGTCGTTTAAAATATGAAAATGCACAAAATTAAAAGAAAACTTATATAAATCTTTTCTTAATAAAGACTTTATACACCCATAGGGCAGATCCTGGTATCTCTTTAATTTGAGTTTTCTATTAAATACTTCTGATAATTGACTAATATCATAGTTGTAATAGTTCAAGTCAAATCTAAATGGGATAGTATTTAGAAATAATCCAAATAACCTGTCTCCCCCTTCTTTCTCTAGCCTATTATTCACGACTAAGCCAATAGTAACATCCGAGTTATTTGTAAAAAATGATAATGTTTTCAAATAAGAAAGCAAGAATATAGTATCAACACTAATTTTTAAAGATTTAGATAAATTATGAGCTAACTTAACTTGTTCAGCGTCCAAATTAAAAGAAGAGATATATAAACTACTTTGAGAACGCTCATTGCTAAACTTCCAGTTAGCTTCCGTAATATTTATATCATTTAAATATCCCATCCAAAATTTTATGGTATTTTGGTTGCTTATTGCAGATATTTCATTCTTAACGAATTCTCCATACCGTAAATTAACGTTTAGGTTAATTTTCTCATTGTTTATGTATGCTTGAACAAACTCGTTTATAAGTGATGCCATGCTCCATCCATCTGCAATTGCATGATGGAATGAAAAAATAAGATCAAAACTACTTTCTAGATCATTAACAATTACTCTAAATAAACCAGGTTTTTCATATCTAAAGTTGTTTAATCTTTCTTTGTCTATTAATTCTTTGGTATCGTGGGTATTAAAATAATAATAATCTATTTCTATTTTTTTATGTATGAGCACATCGAAACCATGATCATCACTCAAAATAAAGCTTGCTCTTAATAATTCATGTTTTTTAACTAACTTTTTCCAAACAAATAAAGCTCTATGTGGGTCATATTTTTCTTTAATAAAATAGCTAAATACATCATGGTAAGTACTATTATTTTCTAAATTTGGCTCTAAAAGCATGCCCATTTGTAAGTAACTAGCCGGGTAAATATCTTCTATAAGGTTATTCTCTGGTATAATATTTTTATAATATTCCTTATCCACTAAACTAAAAGGTATATATATTTCGTCTATCTCAGGATAATTAAATCCATTAGAAATAAATTTTCCTAATTCAGATACGCAATTTAGTTCAAATATGTCTCTAACTTTAACTTGAGAATTTAATTCCTTATTTATTTTACTGACTAATCTTATTGCTAGGATACTATCTCCACCTAGTTCAAAGAAGTTGTCGTAGATACTCATTTTATTATCAGATAAACATAATACTTCTTCCCAAACCTTACATAGAGCTTTCTCAGTTTCTGTTCTCGGTGCAACATATGTTTGTTCATCTCCTTGATATTCAGGTGCAGGAAAAGATTTCCGATCCACTTTTCCGTTAGAGGTTAGAGGAATTTTCTCAAGAGTAACAAAGGCAGAGGGAATCATATACTCAGGAAGGCTTCCTTTAAGCTGGCGCCTCAATTCTCCTGTCTCTACGTGATTGTCCTTAAATACAAGATATGCCACAAGTTTTTTACTTCCGGGTATATCTTCTCTCGCTATAACTATAGCCTCTCTCACAGCATCATGCTGCAAAAGAGCAGCTTCAATTTCTCCCAATTCTATCCGAAACCCACGAATCTTAACTTGGTCGTCACTTCGACCAATATATTCTATGTTCCCATCTGACAAATATCGCGCTAAATCTCCTGTCTTATAGAGCCGGGTGTTTCTCCCTTGCGCCCTGTCTTTTTCACTCGCGAAAGGATTTGCTATAAATTTTTCTTTAGTGAGGTTAGGTCTATTTAGATAACCCCTCGCAACTCCACCTCCTCCTATATATATCTCACCAATAACGTCGGGAGGAAGAAGATTAAGCCCAGAATCAAGGATGTAGCATTGTATATCAGGTATAGGACGACCAATAAGACTGTTAGCCTGATTTGCGATATTTTGTTGCAGAGCAAGGTAAGTAACATGAACTGTTGTTTCTGTGATTCCATACATATTGATGAGTTGTGGATATTTATCTCCATGTTGTTCGAACCAAGGTTTAAGGATAGGTGGATTTAGGGCTTCGCCTCCAAAAATAATATAACGCAGATGATTAAAAGTTTTATAGGACAATGATTGATCATAATTGGCGAGTTGTTGAAAAGCAGAAGGAGTTTGGTTAAGAACTGTCACTCCTTCTGCAATAAGCACTTGATGAAAGAGAGACGGATCTCTTGAAACTTCATAAGAAACTACACAAAGCTTTCCGCCATATAAGAGAGCACCCCAAATTTCCCAGACAGAAAAATCAAAGGCATATGAATGAAAGAGTGTCCATACGTCTTGACTATTAAAATCGAACCAATGTTGAGTTGCAGTAAAAAGGCGATGAACATTTTGATGTTCAACCATCACACCTTTTGATTTTCCGGTAGAACCAGAGGTGTAGATAATATAGGCAAGGTGATGAGACTGGGTAGTTGAAATAGGATTAGTAGTAGGATACTTTTTGAATTTACATTGGTCTTTATCCAGCAAAATAACGTCCAGTATTGTTGGAGGCAATTGCTGCAAAAGATGAACTTGGGTAAGTAGCACTGGAGCATTTGTATCTTCAAGTATGAACTGAAGGTGTTCTACTGGATAAGAAGGATCCAAGGGAACATAAGCTCCGCCTGCCTTCAAAACACCCAAGATACCAATGATCATCTCCAAAGATCTTTCAACAGCAATGGCCACGAGGGTATCTGGTCCTACACCGAGCTTTCTCAAATGATGAGCCAGTTGATTGGCACGCTCGTTTAGCTGTTGATAGGTAAGTTCTTGATCTTCGTAAACAACGGCAGTGTTATGTGGGGTTCTCTTGACTTGTTCTTCAAATAGTTGATGAATTGTTTTATCTTTTGGATAATCTACCTTAGTATCATTCCACTCTATAAGAAGTTGATGTTTTTCTTCTTCGGTAAGAAGGGAGATTTTCAAAGGATTTTCTTTGCTGTTATAAAGAAACCCCTGCAAAACGACTCTAATGTGGTCTAAAAAGCGCTTGAGAATCACTTCATTAAAATGTTTTGTCTGATAGCTTAGCTCAAGATGAATTTGTTTGCCCGGTCCTACAAGAATTGTTAAAGGATATTCAGTCTTTTCTATGCTTTTCACACTTCTTATGGTGAAATCAGAAGTTATGTTATGAATCTCCTCATCGGGAGGATAGTTTTCAAAGACAAAAATCACGTCAAAGAGACTCTGGTTGATCCCCGACCAAGCTTGAATTTGGGCAAGAGGAGTGTAAGCATAATCATTGAGCTTTTGGGTTTGATCTTGGAGATTCTTCAGGAAAGTTAGCGTATCTTCTGTGGGTTGAGGAGTAATTTTTAAAGGAAGGGTGTTAATAAATAAGCCTACCATTTCTTCAACTCCAGGAAGATCAATACCTCTTCCAGAAACGGTCACACCTAAAACAACCTCTGGTTGTTGAGTGTAGGCCTTAAGAACAAGACCTACCGCTCCTTGAATGACTGTATTCAGCGTCAAACCATTCTGTGCCGCAAAAGCCTTGATCCTGTCTGTTTCTTCAACAGAAAGGGCTATTGAATACGTGTCGTAATCTTTCTCTTGATTTTCTTCGATGATATTGTTGAAGCTTAAGTGAGTGGGTTCCTCCACCGAAGCGAGATAATCCTTCCAGAAACTCTCTGCCTTCGAAAGCTCTTGTTTTTGCAACCAAGCTATATAATCTTGATAGGGACGTCGAGAATTGAGTTGAACTAAGCTCCCTTGCTTAAAGGCCTCATAAGCTTTAAACACATCGCCAAAAATAACAGATAAACACCACCCATCAGTTAAAATATGATGGTAACTCCAGATCAGATAATATTTTTTGTGAGAACATTGAACGAGAGTCAACCTAAACAGAGGTGCCTTGGTGAGATTAACCCCTTTTTGACGGTCTGCCTTAATCCAAGCTTCTAATTTCTGAGCTTCCTCAATTTTGGCTAGAGATTTCCAGTCTTCAACCACAAAGTGAACTTCCGTGGATTCTAAGACGTACTGACCAGGTTCTTCACCATCTTCCCATACAAACCCCGTTCTCAAGACAGGATGAAAGTCACTCACCTTTTGCCAAGCCTTTTTTAAAGCAGCACTATCTATCTCTCCTTCAAGCTCAAAGATATTTTGAATAAAGTAAGTATCAGATCCTGTGGCATAAAGAGCTTGGAATAATAGCCCAGATTGCATTGGAGAAAGAGGATAAATATTTTCAATAATTTTTTTTGACATCGGCTATAGACTTTCAATCATTTTTATTCTTTTGTTCAATTTATTCAAATCAAGGTTTGCAAGTTTAAAATCGGAAGGAGTATATCCGAAAGTATTTCCCTGACAGCAGTGTTGGATAAGCTGCTTGATTCTTTCGATAAAAGCATGAGTAATTTTTTCTATCGTTTGGGAGTAGTAGTGGTGGCTACTATAAGACCAGAAAAGATGAAGAACTCCTTGCCTAACTTCGATATTTATATTAAGAAGATGGGATTGCTCATTCTTATCAGAAACACTGCGTCCTGCTGAGTCTTGAGAGAAAGTAAAGAGTCCTCCATGTTCAAGGGTGTTGTCCCACTGCCCGAGGTAGTTAAAGTTTAAAGAAGGATGGGCAGAAGCCGACAGAGATGGTTCTGGCGTGAGGTAAGATAATATACCGTAACCAATCCCTTTGTAGGGGATCTTTCTCAATGTTTCTTTAACAGTCTTAATTGCTTCTTCCAAATCATGGGGATTCTCAATGCTCAGATGGACCGGGAAAATTGAAGTAAACCATCCCATCGTTCTGGAAAGGTCGATGTCTTTTATAATATCTTCTCGCCCATGCCCTTCAAGCGAAAGGGCTAGAGAATAGTTTTGCGTCCAATCTCCTATCGCCAATACCAGAGCCGTCAAGAGAATATCATTGATCTCTGTCCGATAAGCTTTTGGAACACGCTGTAAGAGAAGAGAAGTTTCTTCTTCTGCAAGAGAGAGAGCAATCGTACGTGTAGACTCCCCTGTTGCAGGGCCTTGATTAAAATCGATGGGAAGAGGTTGCATTACATCTAAGATCTTTTGCCAGTAAGGGATTTCTTTTTTAAGAGATTGAGAGGAAGCATATTCTTTCAAAGACTGCCCCCATTGTTGGTAAGAGTGAGTTTTAGAGGCTAAGGAAGGAGTTTGCCCTTGAATGAGTTGATTATAGAGTCTTTCTAAATCTTCTAATAAGATTCTCCAAGAAACGCCATCCACAACTAGATGGTGAATGGCAATGAGAAGACGCTGTTGTCTTGCCTCTCCACAGTTAAAGAGAGCAACTTGGATAAGGGCCCCTTTTTCGATGTTAAGAGTTTGTTGAATGAAAGAGGCCCGTTCTTCAATACTTTGAGCAAGATGTGCTTCTGACAAGATATGGGAAAGATCAATCTCTTGAACCAAGAAAGTCTCTAGCTCTGCTAACGAAGTTTGGATCCAGTGACCTTCATGATCTTGGCTATATCTTAGTCTTAAAACATCATGATGAGAAAGCAGGAGAGAAAAAGCTTGATTTAAGAAAGACGGGTCTAGCTTTCGAGAAGATTGAAGGAGCGTCGCTTGATTGAAGTAATTCCTGTCTTCTAGATTGCTCTTAAAGAACTCGTGTTGAATAGGGGTAAGAGGGATCTCTCCTGCAACACTGCCTTGGTCAGGTTTGAAGGAAAGGTTAGCCTCTTGCGTTTTAGCAATACAAGCCAGGGCCATAATTGTTGGATGATTAAAGACATCTCTAACAGCAAAATGGATTCCGCATGTTCGGGCTTTAGAAACCATTTGGATGCTAATAATGGAGTCTCCGCCAATTCTAAAGAAGTTATCGTGGATCCCAATCTGCTCCACTTTGAGAACCTCTTTCCAGATGTTGCAGAGGTCTTGCTCGATTAAGGTCCTGGGAGCAACGTACGCATCACTGACAAGACGTAGGGACAAATTCGGCGCAGGTAAAGATTTACGATCGATCTTGCCATTGGAGGTCAAGGGAATTTTATCGATATATAGAAAGAAAGAGGGGATCATGTAGTCAGGAAGTGATCTTGCCAGATGGTTCCTGAGATCTTCTGTAAGAGCTGGAAGGTTTTCCCCATAAAGAATAGCGAACGAATCTCCTGAAGAGGAGGTAAGGACCGATTCAATGGTGAGGGAGACAGCTTTTTCCTCAGGAAGCATCACATAAGCAACAAGGTGTTTATGGTTAGGTTCATCTTCCCTTGCCATTACAACAGCTTGGACGATATCTCCATGGCTTTGAAGAATGGACTCAATCTCTCCGAGCTCTATCCGAAAGCCTCGAATCTTAACCTGATCATCTATGCGTCCTAAGAATTCGATGTTGCCATCAGGTAGATAACGAGCCAGATCTCCTGTGCGGTAGAGCCTTAAGTTACTTCCACCCTGGTCACCTTCCGGATTCACAAAGGGATTAGGGATGAATCTATCTGCTGTCAGATCGGGACGATTTAAATAACCTCTCGCTAATCCCGCACCTCCAATATAAATCTCTCCACCCACTCCTACAGGAACTGGATTCATCTGTTCATCTAATACATACACTTGTGTGTTTGATATCGGATGGCCTATGGGAACAGAGACAATCCCGTCATCATTTCGGCTACAGGGATAATAAGTTACATCTATTGATGATTCAGTGGGGCCATATAGATTTTCTAATTGAGTATTTAATTTAGAATGACATTTTTTCACAAGCTCACGAGATAAGCTTTCTCCGCTGGTGACTAATAATCTTAAAAATGAGGGATCATGGAATTTCTCTGCAGTTAGGAATGAGTCTAACATTGAGGGAACAAAATGACAAATCGATATACTCTGCTGTTTCATAAACCTTGATAATGCATTTGGATCCTTGTGGATTTCAAGGTTTGCTATGACTTCCGTTGATCCTGTCAAAAGAGGCCAAAAGAGTTCCCAGCAGGATACGTCAAAAGTAAAAGGCGTTTTTTGTAAAACACGATCTGTAAATGTAAGTTCATATTTGTTTTGCATCCACAGCAAGCGATTATGTAAACCTTTATGTCCGACCATGACGCCTTTTGGTTTGCCAGTAGAGCCTGAAGTGTAAATAACATAGGCTAGATGGCAAGAAGAGGTTAAAGGTAAAGGGTTTGTCGATGGATACTGGTGGAGCGTTTCCCAGTCTTCATCAAGTGCAAAGAGAATGCCAGGATAGTTTTTAAATATAGGTTTTAAGGAAGATTGAATAAGTAGGATAGGAGCTTTTGTGTCTTCTAGCATGAATTGGAGTCGCTCTTGGGGATAATTTGGATCTAAAGGTACATAAGCTCCCCCTGCTTTGAGGATGCCCAACAAACCAATGATCATTTCAAGAGATCTCTCAACGGCAATGGCCACGAGGGTATCAGGTCCTACACCCAAATACCTGAGGTAGTGAGCGAGGCGATTAGATCTCTCATTCAATTTTTGATAGGTGAGTTCTTGACCTTCAAAAACGACGGCAATATTATTGGACGTTCGTTCTACTTGTTCTTCAAACAGTTGATGGATGGTTTTGTCTTCAGGATAAACTTGTTTTGTATCGTTCCACTCAATTAACATCTGGTCACGTTCTTGCTGGGTGACAGGAGATACATCAGACATGGATCTGTGAAGAAAAATTTCACCACCGAAGGTTTTTAGAACTTGTATAATGTGCGTTGCAAATCTTTTTATGAAGGCTTCATCAAAATGTTCTGTCTGATACTCTAAAGAAAGATGGATGCGCTCTCCAGGCCCTACAATAATGGTTAAAGGGTATTCTGTTTTTTCAACCCCTTTAAGACCCTTTATGCTGAAATCCAATTTTGTTCTATGAGTACTTTCACCTGGGGGGTAATTCTCAAAAACGAAAATGACATCAAATAATTTGCCGTTTTTATGCGCCCAAGATTGGATTTGGGCAAGAGAGATGTAAGCGTATTCATTTAGCATTTGAGTTTGTTCTTGAAGACTCTTAAAGAAGGAAAGAGAGTCTTCTCCCTGTTTAAAAGCTATTCTTAAAGGCAGGGTATTAATAAAAATCCCTACCATGTTTTCTATTCCTGTCAGGGGGATGCTTCTACCTGAAACTGTAACACCCAAAATAACTTCTTGTTGTTGAGTATAGGTTCTCAGAACACTTCCTACGGCACCTTGAAGAATTGTGTTCAGGGTTACCTGGTGATTGGCTGCAAATTTTTTAATACTTTCTGTCTCTTCAAGGGAAAGTTCAATAGCATAAGCATCATAGTCTTTTTCTTTATTTTTCTCAATAATATCCCTAAAACTTAATTGTGTTGGACCTTCAAGAGCAGAGAGATAATTTTTCCAAAATGCTTCAGCTTTATTTAAATCTTGATCTTGTAACCAGGCAATATAGTCTCGATAAGGGCGAGGAAGAGTTAGGTGTATTTCTCGATTTTGTCTAAGAGCTTGGTAAGCTTTAAAAACATCATCAAGTATAATGGGTAAACACCACCCATCCAAGAGGATATGATGCTGACTCCAGATGAGATAATAGTTACGGGGGGCATACTGAATGAGAGTTAACCTAAAAAGAGGAGGTTTCTTGAGATCAAAGCCTTTCTTGCGGTCTTCTTGTATGAAAACTTCGAGTTTTTCTTCTCTTTCTTTTTTAGATAAGTATCGCCAATCTTCAATAGAAAAAGTGACCTCAGCAGCCTCTAAGACATATTGGAGAGGTTTGTTAAAATTCTCCCAAACAAAACCGGTTCTAAGAATGGGGTGGTGATCACTTAATTTCTGCCAGGCTTCCTTTAAGGTAGAAGAATCAACTTCTCCGTGAAGGTCAAAGACGCTTTGCACGAAGTAAGCATCGGATTCAGGGGCATATAGTGCTTGAAATAATAATCCCGATTGCATAGGGGATAGGGGGTAGATGTGTTCAACGTGAGGAATTGTAAACCTTAAGTCCAACTCTTCTTGGGTTAAAGATGCTAAGGGAAAATCGGATGGTGTATAACCAAAGTTACTTTTGATGCAACAGTGCCGGATAAGTTGTTTAAGTCTTTCGATAAAAGTATGAGAAAGCTGGTTTATGGTTTGATCTTTGTAGTGATTTTGACTGTAGGTAAAAAGGAAGGTCAGTGTTCCACCGTTAACCTCGCTATTAATGTTTAAGAGATAAGCAAGATCATTTTCAGAGGAGATGCCATGACCCATTGATTCTTGGGCAAAAGAGAATAAACCTTTTTGCGAAGAGGCATGATCCCCTTGACCAAGATAATTAAAGCTTAATGAGGGGCGAGGTCCACAAGATAAGGGAGAATGCTTTGTAAGATGAGATAAAATACCATATCCAATCCCTTTGTTGGGAATTTTTCTTAAGATCTCTTTAACAGTTTTAATGGTTTCTCCCAAGTCATGAGGGTTATCAATCTTGAGGTGGATGGGAAAGATAGAAGTAAACCATCCAATGGTGCGAGAAATGTCGATTCCTTTAACGATCTCTTCGCGCCCATGTCCTTCAAGAGCAAGAGAGATGCAGTACTCTTGAGTCCAGTCTCCTATAGCTAAAACGAGAGCTGTTAATAGAATATCGTTAATTTGAGTATGATATGCCTTAGGAGCTTGTTGTAAGAGATCTTGTGTTTCTTGTTCTGAAAGGGACACTGCAATGGTAGCCGCCACAGCTTCTTTAGCAGGACCATGGTTAAAATCTAGGGGAAGAGAACGAACAGAGGATTCAATTTGTTGCCAATAGGGAATTTCTTTAAGTGCTTCTGAAGAGGCATAGTCTGTTAACGCCTGACTCCATTGTTGATAAGAATGAGTTTTAGGGGGAAGAGAAGGCTTTCTCCTTTCCACCAATTGAGAGTAAACGCGCTCTAAGTCCTCTATCAATATTCTCCAAGAGATGCCATCAATCACCAAATGATGAATAATAATCAATAGACGTTGGTTCTTTCCATAATTCAATAGGAAAGCTTTAATAATAGGCCCTTTTTGTATGTCAAGACTTTGGTGGGCTAGGGAGGTTTCTTTTTCTATATAAATAGGAAGCTCATCATCTGATAGGGCGGAAAGGTTGATGCCTTTACAAATCGGATCTTCTTGCTTATTGAGGCAAATTTGTGTCCATTGGTTATTATGGTAAGCGTAACGGAATCTTAAAGCATCGTGATGCGTGAGGAGATGAGAGAAGGCTTGATTAATAAGATCAAGATTGAGATATGTGTGAGGAAAGAGTAATGTGGCCTGATTGAAATGATTTGGCTCGCTCAGATTACTTTTAAAGTACCAATGTTGGATGGGGGTGAGTGGCACTTCTCCGGCAGTACTTTCTTGAGCTGGCTTAAGAGATACAGCTACCTCTTGTGCTTGAGCGATGGAAGCAAGAGCAGCGATTGTAGGGTGACTATAGACATCTCTAACAGCAAAGTGGATCCCCCGTGCTCGGGCCTTAGAAACCATTTGTATGCTAATAATAGAATCTCCCCCAATTCTAAAGAAGCTATCATGAATCCCAATCTTCTCTACTTTAAGAATGTCTTTCCAGATGGTGCAGAGGTCTTGTTCAAGAGATGTTTGAGGAGCAACATAAGCATCACCCACAAGACGTAAAGACAGATCGGGAGCTGGCAGAGCTTTACGATCGATCTTGCCGTTGGATGTTAGTGGAATCTGATTGATGTACACAAAGAAGGTAGGGATCATATAATTGGGAAGTGTTCGGGCCAAGTGATTTCTAAGGTCATCTTGTAAAACATTGGGTGTGTGTTCTCGAGCTAATTCGCCCTTTTTTTCAAATAAATGTTTGTAAAAAGTGTTTGACCTATAATTTTTAGTATAATGTTTTGAGGCATATTCAAAGTGCAAATTTTCTCCTGTTATTTTAATAATATCTCCCTCAATATAGTAGTCAGGATTAAGGTTATTTTCTGATAATGTTCTTGTGCATTTTATTGCAATATAATCGCCTTTGGATACAGGAATGCTTTCCTCAAACACGGGGAAGTAAATAGGAATCCAACAATATTTTTGTTCTAATGTGTTAATAAATATATTTTCAATGGTTTCTAAATTTAACCACAATAGAAATCCATTTATGTTGTCATCTTCTAAAATATTTAAGGTAACTTCTTCCGTATAATTCTCGGAGATGAAAGAATTAAAATCTAAGTTCTCAAATAATCCAGCAGTCGATATGACATGATCAAGAGGAA
>Ga0194118_10002382_pt1 | contig 23926 bp, 34 predicted proteins | sample TA2MahsurfametaG_2_FD_148662 | JGI IMG/M metagenome (GOLD analysis project Ga0194118, IMG submission 148662) | Freshwater microbial communities from Lake Tanganyika, Tanzania - TA2015013 Mahale N5 surface | ecosystem: Environmental > Aquatic > Freshwater > Lake | place: Tanzania: Lake...
ACTTTACTGAAAATAAACCATTTTTCTGTTGATCGTAAATCTTTGTTTTTACTAATATCTTCCATCTGCAATAATTGCTTTACTTTAAAATTTTCATAAAGATACGTTCTTACTAACACATCAGACTGCCATATTAGTTTATTAGTACGTAGAACATCGTTAGCAAATTTCTTTACTATGTTGAGAATATCTTTGTGTAAGATCATAATCATCATTCCGCCTTCACCAGCACCTTTTGGTTTTATTCTAGTTAAATTTATCACCTGATACGTTTGTAGACATGTTTCGATCAATTCGTGATCAATTTTGTTCACAGCCAGCACATCCACATCACACACTGCCACGTGTTCATTCTGTATGGGTATAGACAGCCATCTACTGAGTGCGTAATAGCCTTTGGCTTCTCTATCACTAGCTTTGTACTGTATTTTTATCTCGTCCCAACTTATTTTATCAATTTGCAAAATATCTGTTTCAATGTTGCTGGGTAAATCTTTGCCAACAAAATTATAAGATATTTTACTATTAGTATAATATTTTTTAATGCTATATACAAAATTTTTAAAAAAATGTTCGTAGTAAATAATATCTGAAGCACAATGAAAAATCATAATTGATAAACAAAAATATTTTCATGATATACTTTTTCAACACTTTTGTATCCCAATTCATTTAAAAATTTTTCTATATTCTCATTACTAGACCCATACCTTGCTTCACCATGATTCATCCATTCTAAAGCTATCACTGGTTTGGTCCTTTTAATTGTTTCTATTGCTCCTTGTAAAGCATAATACTCAAAACCTTCTATATCTAAATGTATTAAATCACACACAGGAAGATTTAGATCATCGATTAAAAGTGTAGGTGTGATTCCTTGAGCAGTTGAGTTAATGTAATATGCTCCAATATTTCTTTTACTTGTTGTTAATTCTATTAACTTTCTTTCGTTGCCTAAACAAGTTTGAAATTTAATAACATTGCGTGCTTTTACATTATTTGAAAGACAATAAAAATTTAAATGATCGGGTTCAAAAGTATAAACTGTTTTAAAGATTTCAGCATACTTTTTAACATAAAATCCTGCATTTCCTCCTGCTTCAATAACTACTGATTTATTTTTGCAATGATTAGAAATCAAATTTGGTAGATCTTTTTCATTCTGTAACCAAGGCCAACATTTAGAATCTTTTAAAGGCCAAACCCATCCTTCTATTATAGTTGTTTGTTCTAATTCTTCTGCAGTCAGATGTTTTTTTGCCATAGACTTAAATTATTTTTTTGAACCCAACAGTTTCTCTTTGAATGTCATCGTGATTGAATTCTGCCCAATATAATTCAAATGCCACTCCGTCCTCCATGCCTTCAAACTGATGCATGTAGCCTGGTTTGACTCTGGTAAAGTCACCTGGTCCCAATATGGTTTCATCCACAAGATCCTGTTGATCTTTCTGCCACACACTGACCTTCATGCGACCTGTCATCACATAAAATCCATTCCATTTGAATTGATGTTTGTGTTTGCTGCACACACCACCTGCTCGGAAATCTATTCTGTGGAATTCCAACACACCATTGGCGTGTATCAGTTCTGTTTGCCCCCATATTTTGCCTGCTATCATAATGCATTCTCTTTGGTTGATTTGGTATTAAATACAAACATATTTATCCATATGATTTTTTCATTGTTTACCAAACATGGTGCACTCAACAGCCAACCAGTTTTTGCTGCAGTCTCACAAGGCTTGCAGTCATTGGGTCACACAGTGGTTTACAATCAAGAAACTAATATCGACATACCAGTGATATGGTCATTGCTGTGGCATGGTAGAATGGCAGCCAACAAAAAAATATTCGATCGTTACAGACAACAGGAAAAAAATGTATTGGTCATAGAAGTGGGAGGCATACAACGCAACCACACATGGAAGGTGGCATTGAACGGAATCAATCGAGCTGCTGACTTTGGCACTGTGCAAGAAGACAGATGTGAAAAATTAGGTATTAAATTGAAACCTTGGAGGACCAAAGGTGATCACATCTTGATATGTGGACAACATGATCAAAGTGAACAATGGCGGCACATGCCACCCTTAGAAACATATTTTGTGCAACAAATTAATCAATTGCGCAATCACACAGATAGACCCATAGTAATTAGACCACATCCACGCAGATTAACCATGTTTAATTTCAACACTTTTACAAAAAATGTAAGAATAGAAAATCCTACCAGCGTGGCCAACACCTATGACGATTTTGATTTAAATTTTGAAAATGCATGGGCAGTGATCAGTTGGAGCAGTAATCCAGGACCACAGGCAGTGATTGCAGGCATACCAGCATTTGTGGGTCCAGACAGTTTGGCACATGATGTGGGTAATCATGATCTCAGCAACATAGAAAAACCAAAAATGCCAGACAGAACGAATTGGGTAAAATATTACGCAAATACTGAATACACTGTGGAAGAAATAGCACAAGGCACACCATTCAAAAGATTGACTTTTTGAAAAATTAGTTTATAATAATAGATTATGTCGTCTGCCTCCAATTTGTCTGTTTACTCTGTAGAAGATTGTTTAGAAATAATGATGGGCATCAGTCACATCATAGTGATCCCTGCATTTGAAGTACAGTACAAAGATAGACATATTCTATCCAGCATTGCAACTCAAACCTTTAAAGGACTTGCTTTAACAGATAGGCAATTAGCAGTGTTAAAAAAAATATTTGTTGACAACTATGCCAAACAATTTGCTGATCGCAACATTGATCTTCCTCAAAGTTTGAACCGTTTGAGAAATCCACTTAGAACCATTGATCGTAGAACTTTTATCAAAGTCATGCCAGTCAAGGATATTCCAAACATAAATTTAGTGCTCAATCAGGCAAATTTCAAAGATGAAATAAAGGCCATTGTCATACGTTTTCCATTTAATGTACAATATGCCAAACTAGTAAATGAAATCAAAAAAAGATTTGAGTATGAAGACAAATATTACAACTACGACAATCATTACGTATTTCCTTATGAAGAAAAATATGTGTACCACATTTTACATAAATTCAAAGATAAAATTGAAGATATAGACCATGAGCTACTAGAAAATTTTAAAAAATTAATTCACATCAGTAATAATATGCAAAATTATGTGCCTGGAGTTTATAATAATGAGATTCGAAATGTGCCAGACATATACAAAGAATTTATCACAGAAAAATATGGCTCACCCAACCAAGAAAATCTTCTCATGTATTTAGATAGAAGGGAAGCACTCGCACTTGAACATTTTGATGCACCAGCTAGGGAAGATTGTTTAAAAAAGTATGGCATACTGACTCAGAAAATTGTTAACAGAAAATCGTTTATTGTGAACATCAGCAGAGAAATTTGGAATTTGGATCAGGTGGTGCATTCGCTTATAGATTTAAAAAGGTTCCCGTTGCTGGTGATCATAAATGAAAAGTCAGCAGCAGACAATCTCACAGAAACATACACACGTTTTAGAAATCTTTTTGACAGCAGTAAAATCAGCGTGCTGTTTAGATTACCAAACTCTGGGGAAAAAAACATAGAATTCAATCAACAAATATCTAAATTTGGCATCAATAATTCAGTTGATGAAAACACAAAAATAGTTTATATTAATAATAAAAGAGTGCCAAAACCTTTGCTCAAATCTAATTGGAGACCAGAATGTGTTTTGACTTTAAAAAGTGAAAAAGAACACAATCAGGTACAAAGTTATTATCAATTGAGCGACTTGGTAATACAGTATGACACTATAGAAAGTCCGTGGAATATGTGGCATTATGACGTAGAATATATTAAATGAACACTTGTAAAATAATTATACAGGATGAAGTCAACGTGAAAATAGAAGGACTGCCTGTGGATGTGCGTAGAAGTATATCTAATAAACTGAAGTTTGCAGTGCCATATGCTAGATATCTTCCTCAATACAAGTTGGGAAGATGGGACGGTAAAGTTGGATTCTTTGGCTTAGGTGGTAATGGTTTTCTCAATCATTTGGACACCATCATTAAACTAATCAATGACAACGGCATTGAAGTGGAAGAAGTTGTGGACAATAGGAAAAAGGTTCAATTAAAATTTAACAAAATAGATAAAAATTATTTTCATAATAAAACTTGGCCTAAAGGTCACTTGTGCGAAAATCAACAAATAGTACTGCGTGATTATCAAGTGGAAGTTGTAAATAATTTTTTAGAAAATCCACAGTCGCTTCAAGAAATAGCAACAGGGGCTGGTAAAACAATAATCACTGCTTGTCTTTCTAAAATGTGCGAACCTTATGGTAGAACTGTAGTCATAGTGCCAAACAAAAGTTTAGTCACACAGACTGAGGAAGATTACATCAACACAGGGCTGGATGTGGGAGTTTATTTCGGAGACAGAAAAGAATTAAACAAAACACACACAATTTGTACTTGGCAAAGTTTGAATGTATTGGATAAAAAAGGCAAAGACGGACAGTCCGCATTTACATTGACTGAATTTTTGCATGGAGTTACCACAATCATTATAGATGAAGTGCATCAGGCTAAAGCAGAAGTATTGAAAAAATTACTCACACATCATTTAAGAAACGCAGCAGTAAGATGGGGACTCACAGGAACCATACCCAAAGAACAATTTGAATTTCAGGCATTGCTCACCAGCATAGGGCCTGTGATCAATCAGATATCAGCTAAAGAATTACAGGACAAAGGCATATTGTCCAAATGTCATGTGAATATTGTTCAATTGGTTGATACCGTGGCACACAAAAATTATCAGGAAGAATTAAAATATTTGATGACATTTAAAACAAGAATGGAATATATTGCAAAATTATTGAGTAAAATAAAAGACAGCGGTAACACATTGATACTAGTGGATAGATTAGCAGCTGGGGAAATGTTAACCAAATTAATTCCTAACAGTGTGTTTGTTCAGGGAGAAATGAGTGTTAAAGATAGAAAAGAAGAATATGATGAGATCGGTAGCACAAATAACAAAGTTATCATAGCCACATATGGCGTGGCATCTGTGGGAATCAACATTCCAAGAATATTTAATTTGGTTTTGATAGAACCAGGAAAAAGTTTTGTAAGAGTAATACAGAGCATAGGCAGAGGCATAAGAAAAGCACATGATAAAGACTTTGTACAAATATGGGATATTACTAGCACTTGTAAATTTGCTAAACGACATCTTACACAAAGGAAGAAATTTTATAATGAAGCTAACTATCCTTTTACTTTAGAAAAATTAGAGTGGAATTAAAATGAGAATATTAACTGTAGACAATAAAACTTTTTTACTATCAAGAATGCCCAATCAGATCACTGAGGATGTCAGTTTTAGTGTGTTGGACAATAGCAATCCAAAAGATCCTGATTTCTTTTTTATGCCTTTAATTTTTATTGAAAGTTTTTCAAGTCCGGCCATAGTGTTGAGCATTGGTGGTTTAGAAATCAGTATGCCACTAGATTGGAGTCTAGCAGTAGGTGACAAGGAGAGTGGTATGGATCTTCAAGTTATTCCTTTAACCAGTATAGCTGATAGGGGGTTCGATGCATTTTCTCTGAATCCATTAAGTAGCTTTAGAGCAGAATTTGTACCTATCAAAGTGATTAATTTCTTCAACGACGTCAAATGGTATTTTCCAAAAATTAAAAACAATCAATTAATTACCACGCCACTAACTGAAGGACGCAATCCACCCTGCGTATTTTTTGTTAAAGATATCAGTAGGCAGTGTGAAAATATTGATTATAGCCTACTGTACTAATGACACACAAAATTTATAGAAATTCATTCATTGATCTTTTTCTAAAAGAAAAAGATTCTAATTGGATGGGTAATGGAGGGCACTTGTCCTCAAACACAAACAAAAAACAAAAAGGAAAAAGATGAAAATACTAAACAATCTGTTACAAAACACAGATAAAGTTTTAATTAGAAATCTAGTTATATTTCACACTCTTATAATTGCAGTAAGTAATTATTTGGTGACCATTAGATTTAACTTGTTTTCTCAAAAAATAAATCTTTTAGGATGGGAAACTAGTTTTCCGTTAGCGGCTGCGGCTTTTACATTTCCATTGGTAGTGGTAGCCAGTGACCTCACGGTAAGAATAGTAGGCAAACAAACTGCAAGAGCAGTGGTAGCCATATCAATGATACCAGCCATATTAGCTTCGGTGGCTGTATTGTTAATTTTAAAAGATCCACATGCTATTAGAGTAGGAGTAGCATCTGGTGCTGCTTATGCTGTAGGCACAATGTTAGACGTATATGTGATGCAGTGGATAAGAGAAAAATGGACCAGCAATTGGTGGTTGGCTCCAGCACTAAGCACTGTTGCTGCAAATATCATTGACACATATACTTTTTTCTACACAGCATTTTATCCACAGCCTTGGGTGCATGCTGTTGCTTTCAATAATACTTTGGTTAAAATCATAGTTGGGTTCATAGTTTTCTTACCTGCCTATGGAGTCTTATTGATGTACTTGCAAAACAAATTGCAACGGAAGTTAGTAGGTTAATGAAAAAACGCTTCAAATATAAACCAGGTGTGCAGTATGTGCATGAGTCACCTGATGGTGGCAACACTGTATATGCCAGAGCCGTCAACAGCAAAACTGGCACTAAACATTTGGTTTATAGAAGCGAAAATAGAATTTTTGAAGATGAGGTGGAATCAAGATCTTGGTATGTGACGCCTGAAGCAGTAAAACTGTGCATGAAACATAAAGGCGTACAAAGTGCTTGGGAAAAATACATTGTGATGTTAAAATTAGCCGGATATACGTTTAACGAATATGAGTAAATTACTTTTGAAAGATATATTGGCTGCCATAGATCTGAATGCAAAAAATGTTTGGAATGAATTTTCAGAAGAAGAAAAAAAACAAGTAGGATTTTATCTTTTGAATCGTTATGCAAGTGCGGTGAGAGGCAGCAAAATGGACAAAGAACTTGCTATCTTAAAAACAAATGAATACTACAACAAAAACTTTTTTAATCTACAAAAACATAAAAAATTACTTTGGTATCTATTGTGCATGACTGCTAATGATAAAAAACAAATACGTTCACATGAATGGATCGGGTATAAATTGAAAGACGCTGCAACACAAAATAAAGCAGTAAAATTTTTAACTGCATTATATCCTAATATGAAAGAAGATGAAATTGAAATGTTGGCTAAAATTAACAGTAAAAATGAACTAAAAGAACTTGCTGTGGCACATGGTATGGACAGTGAAACCATAAAGAAAAATTTATGACAGAAAAATATGTTTGCCAATATTGCGGTAGTAGTTTTACTAAAGAAAAGACTCTTGCTGTGCATTTGTGTGAACAAAAAAGAAGACACCTACAAAAAAATGAACGCAGAGTACAATTAGGATATCTAACTTTTAATCGATTTTATCAATTATCACAAAAGTTAAACGGCAGTAAAACCTATGAAGAATTTTGTAAATCACCATACTATAATGCTTTTGTAAAGTTTGGTTCCTTTGTTTCAAATGTCAAACCTTTGTATCCAGAAAATTATATAGACTATGTGATAAACAGTGGTGTAAAATTGGATCATTGGTGTAGGGAAGAATTGTATGAAAAATATGTCTTAGAACTGATACTTAAAGAATCAGCTGAACCTGCCATAGAACGCACCATTAAGACAATGATGGATTGGGCGGATGATAACAATGCTGCTTGGAAAGATTATTTTAAATACGCAGCTTTGCCTAGAGCTGTGTATGATATCAAGGATGGAAAGATTTCTCCATGGATCATGTTGAACTGCGAAACTGGCAAAGACATGTTGAACAAATTGAGCAACGAACAATTGCAGATACTATATCAAGTGTTGAGTCCAGAACATTGGAGTTTAAAATTTAAAAGATATCCTGCAGATGTGGAAATGATTAAAGAATTGGTAAAAGAATCCAAATTATAATTGACTTTAAATGTATTAGAAAATATTATATAGACATGTTGACTCAAGAAAATATTGCATACTTATACGACAAATTGACCCAGTATTGGCCACGTTATTCTAATAAAAAACCTGCTGCCAAAATACATAAGCAAGCATACACCAGTTTGATAGGAGTGATGCTGTCTGCACAGAGTCAAGACGCAAGAACTGCAGTGGCCTGCAAACAATTATTTGCATTAGCAAGTACTCCACAAGACATGATTAAATTAACTCAAGAAAAAATAATTGAAGCTATTAAACCAGCTGGACTGTACAATGCTAAATCAAAAAATATATTAGCAACATCTAAAATGTTGATAGAAAAGTTTAACAGCAAAGTACCCCAGACACAGGAAGAGTTGATGACTTTGCCTGGAGTTGGCAGAAAAAGTTCAGATATAATAATGAGATTCGTTTGGGGACAACCTCATATCGCAGTGGATACACATGTGTTTCGATTACTGTGGAGATTAGGATGGACGGACACCTTAAACGAAAGCAAGTCAGCTGAAATTGTAAATCATTCTACGCCAGACAGATACAAATATGCTGCTCATATGCAACTAATTACTCACGCCAAAAGAATCTGTAAATCACGCTCTCCTAGATGTGATATCTGCGTGTTAGAAAAGATTTGTCTAAAAAGAAATATAAATGTTCCAAAAAGCAAATTGCGAGAGGTAGCCTATGCCTGATATTGATATAGATTTCGCGGATAGAAGTCAAGCGTTAGCACTGCTTGAACATAGAATAGCCACTATAGAATCAAATAAAAAACACAACACAGGAATTTATTTTACAGAGATACCACATAATCCCATAGATAATCAATCTACTATTTCCTATACAGAAGCAGAGACCAGAGGATATTTTAAATTAGATTTTCTAAATGTCAGCATATACAAAGACGTGCAGAGTGAATCACATCTTAAAAAATTAATGACTACCGAACCCACTTGGGATTTATTACAGGCTAAAGAGTTTGTTGATCAACTTTTTCATGTAAACGGACATACAGAAATTTTGCAAAAACTAAAACCTAAAAGTATAGAAGAACTAGCTGCTGTACTTGCCATAATTAGACCCGCCAAAAGACATCTGTTAAATAAAAGTTGGAAAGAAATATTTGAACAAGTCTGGACCAAACCGGATGATAATTCATATTACTTTAAAAAATCTCATGCAGTATCTTATGCAGTTGCAGTTGTGGTACACATGAACTTAATTTGTGAGCAATTAAAAAATGGATCAAACAGTAGTTAAAACTAATTCTAGAGAGGTAATGTGTTTTGGAGAGGATGATTGGGGAGGTCATCCTACAGTTTTTTACACAATAGGCTCAGCTAATCAAGTCACTTGCGGATACTGCAACAAACTTTTCATTTATGAAGGTAAACAAGATGATGAGTAGAACAATGCAGGATGGCACTGTGCGTCCTGAACTTGAAGAGTCTGTAACTCTTTCTATCACCACTAAATGTCCAGAAAAATATACCTTGATAGATAATGAAACAGGACAAATGTATAAAGGCAATAATTCATTGGAATATGGAAAACAATGGTTATTAATCAATGAAAATTCACCTAATACTTCTAGTGAAATAAAAGAAATTTTAGATGCTGTTGAAGAACTATTGAAACGTTAACTTTTTGGTTTGCGAACCAACTGCACTGATTTTCTTTTGGTTCTTTTAATTGCTAAATTATATAGATTCACTGTTGGGCCTATCACTAATCTCACGTCCTTAGTGTTCATTATCATCAAAATGTGTTTAAATTTTTCTATTTCTTTTCTTAAAAATATACCGATTGGTATCATCCTGTTGCTTTCCCACCACCAAGTTTCACACAGTTGTAAAAAGGCTTTTTTTTCATCATCTTGAACAATGTTAGTGTACACATACATGCTGGTGATTTGATTATCTTGATTGTTGATTATGCCGACGTATTCTTTTTCACCGTAGTGAACAACACTGATAAAGGGGAAATTTTCTTCAATATCTTTACGCAACATCAGACAATAAATACATATAAATTATAAGAGTTTTTATGCAGCTAATTTACCGATATTTAGTAAATAACAAAGTACTTCTGACACTGAATTTGGCAGGAGAAATAACGGAGTATAAGTCTGTGTATCAACGAAATATAAACATTTATAGAGGTATTGACAACCTAATTACGTTCCAGATCAATAATGCTGATCAAAAACCCGTTGCTATCAATGGCAATTACACCCCTACATTTTATATGTATGATTCCAACAATCAATTGGTGGTTACTAAAACTGGCACTATCATTGAAACAAGTGACAGCTCTGTGTTTACCAACAAGGGTCAATTCACAGTCACATTGACTGAAAATGATTTACAGGATTTACAAGCACAATATCTAAGTTATGTTGTATGGGTAACCAATGATGATGACAATACCAAATCTCTAACTTATGCAAACACACATTTCACTAATAAAGGTATAATTTTTCTTGACCACACAGCTTTTCCAGGTCCGTTGAATTCATATTCAGTCACAACATTTTCTGAAACTGCAGTGGATTCCGGAATCTATATGTCTGAGTCTATCAGTGGACAACCTAGCATTAATGGAAATTCGGCACTTCACACAGCAGCAGTGTACAATAATGGTGCTATAGGTGATGTGACTGTGCAAGGAACTTTGGACAATAGCGTGACCTATGCAACCAATTGGTCGGACATCACCACACTTTCTTTTATTGCCACCGAAACATTAAAATATGCCAACTTTAACGGAGTATTCAATCATCTCCGTTTTAAATTCGAACCTACCAATGCTGGCACCATTTCTAAAATATTGGTGCGTAACTAATTGACTTTTTTGGCACACTAGCGTATAATCACGCTATGGGTATAGTCTTCGATACTATTGTACAACATCTGCCGAGAAAAAGAAAACAAACGCCTAGCGGTTGGATGTCCTTCAATGCTCCTTGCTGCATACACAACGGCACGGGTCAAGACACAAGGGGTAGAGGCGGTCTAATTCAAAATGCAGAACAAGGATTAAGTTATCACTGTTTTAATTGTGGATACAAAGCCAGCTACGTTTACGGCAGAAATCTCAGTTACAAAATGAAAAAGTTTTTACAATGGTTGAACGTGCCTGATGACACCATCAGCAAACTGGCACTTAGCGTGTTGCAGCACACAGATGAAAAAAGTATCAACAACCAACTCAATAGACTGCCAAAATTTAATATAGTGAAATTACCTGACAAGGCAAGAACAATCTATGACTGGCACAAATATTTTGTCAACCACAATCAAGAACCAAACCCAAATTATATAAAAGTATTGGAGTATGTCAATCAACGTCGTCTCAATGTGAATGAGTATGAGTTTTATTGGTCGCCAGACTATTCGGATAGAATGATCATTCCTTTTTACTATCAAAATAATATAGTGGGTTGGACAGCTAGAAAAATTAAAGACGACAAAGTAAAATATCTGTCTGAGCAACAACCAGGTTATGTTTTTAATTTAGATTCACAAGATGATGATAGACATTTTGTTTTGGCAGTAGAAGGTCCAATTGATGCTATTCTGTTGGATGGCATCGCTTTCTTGGGCAGTGAAGTTAAACAACAACAAAGTTTATTAATAAACAGTATTGGAAAAAAAATTATAGTGATCCCAGACAGAGATGCAGCAGGTGAAAAATTAATTATAGACGCTATGGAACAAGGTTGGAGTGTAAGCATGCCAGAATGGGAACCAAATATAAAAGATATAAATGATGCTGTGATTAAATATGGTAGACTATACACATTATACACAGTAATTAATTCGGCAGAGGAACAACAGTTAAAAATTAAACTGAAAATGAAAAAATGGCTATCATCAAAAAACTAATTGCATTTTTATTTTCGCCAATTAGAAAATATTTGCAATATAGAAAATTTAAAAAAAAGTTAAAAGAACTGCAAAAACGAGATCCTTTCATTTACAACTAAAATGATTATCTGGGGCATAACCGCAAACAATCACGATGCTAGCATAGCAGTGTTTGAACATAAGATACTTGGCTTAACAAACACAAAAAAATTAAAATTGCTGTGGGCAGGCATGACTAAAGATTTTTCTAATATTCCTAATGATCCCCATCTGAATGATGCTATGGTGGATTATCTAATGAAAGAATTTGGTGCTCCAAAAAAAATCTATTTTTATGAACGTCCTTTTCTTAAAAGCATTAGGCAATTGTTGGCTGGACAAGGTTTTAAATTTAAACAAAATAATATAAAAAAATATCTTGCTAGATACAATATCTATGCTCCTATAAAATACATAAGGCATCACAAAGCTCACGCAGCCTATGGATATTATACCAGTAAATTTCGCAACGCAGCTATCATAGTTTTAGACAGCATAGGAGAGATAGAAACCTTTTCCATATGGCAAGGTCACAGAGATAAAATAACCTGCACTTACAGTCAGGGATATCCAAACAGTGTGGGTTTATTCTACAGTGCAATGACACAAAGATGCGGATTTATTCCAAATAAAGATGAAAGTAAATTAGAACAATTGGCACGCTCAGGAGATTGGAAAATCCATTATGATACTTTTTTTGATGATTTAATTAAAAAAATTATGCCTTTCAAACTAAAAATTAATCTACATCGCGGATGCAGAGCTTGGTTGCCTGAATTGACTCAAGAAAAAGATTTAACTAATTTAGCAGCAACGACTCAAAAAATATTTGAAGAAATAATTTTAGAGGCATGCAGTTGGTGTAGAATGTATCTCAAGAGTCGCAATTTAATTTTGGTTGGTGGATGCGCTCTAAATAAAACTGCTGTGAATAAAATAAGTCCTCTATGGAATGACTTTTATGTGCCAAAACATCCTGGTGATCCAGGTGCATGCATAGGTGCTGTGTTGGCTGCGCATGAAAACCATATTGACTTTGATCCCAATGTGTGGTATAATAAAAATTAGGAAAATATAATGGTGACCAAACAAAACACAGATTATGGCTATGATATACAAAAGGTATATCTTGAAATTATGTTGAGCGATGCAGATGCCTTTGTAAGATGTCAAAGTATATTTGATTCTACTTTGTTTGATAGAAGACTGCAATCTGCTGCAGAATTTATATATGATTATGTGAGTCAATATAATTCTTTGCCCACCCAAGAAATTGTTAATAGTAGTTGCAAAACTGATCTAAAGATTCCCAATAACCTAAATGAACAACATTATGATTGGTTGTTGGATGATTTTGAAACATTCATACGACATAAAGGATTAGAAAGAGCAATTCTTAAATCTGCTGACATGTTAGAAAAAGGTGAATATGGTCCCGTAGAAGATTTAATAAAAAAAGCAGTTCAAGTAGGATTACATAAAGATTTAGGCACAGATTATTGGCTAGATCCTAAATTAAGATTGCAAAGTTTAAAAAATAATAATGGTCAAGTGAGCACTGGCTGGAAGACTTTAGATAAAAAACTATTTGGGGGATTTAATAAAGGTGAGTTGAATATATTTGCAGGCGGATCAGGAGCAGGTAAATCTTTATTCCTAGCAAACTTGGGAGTAAATTGGGTATTGACAGGATTAAATGTGTTGTATCTGTCTTTTGAATTAAGTGAAGGATTGATATCAATGAGATTAGACAGCATGTTAACTAATATCCCAAGTAGAGAAATTTTTAAAGATTTGGATGGCGTGGAAATGAAAGTTAAACTGTTAGGGAAAAAATCAGGCAAATTTCAAATCAAATACATGCCCAGTGGTAAAAATGCCAACGATATCAGAACATACATAAAAGAATTTGAAATAAAAAATAATACAAAATTTGATGTGGTGTTGGTAGATTATTTGGATCTTATGATGCCGATTAGTAAAAAAGTTAGTCCGAGCGATTTGTTTGTGAAAGATAAGTTTGTATCAGAAGAACTAAGAAATCTTTCTATGGATTTACAAGTGTTATTTGTGACAGCTTCACAGTTGAACAGAGGAGCCGTAGAAGAAATAGAATTTGATCATTCGCACATAGCAGGCGGATTATCTAAAATACAAACAGCTGACAATGTATTTGGTATATTTACAAGTAGAGCAATGAGAGAAAGAGGTAGATATCAGATACAGCTGATGAAGACACGTTCTTCTAGCGGAGTTGGACAAAAAATAGATTTAGAATTTGATATTGATTGTTTAAGAATTAGAGACTTGTCAGAAGATGAAGAATATAAAGAATTTGAAAAAAGAAAATCAACCATATTTGATAATCTTAAGAAAAGCAGCATTATGTCAGAAGAAAACAAAACTGAATCTACGATTCCTCAAGATCCTACTCAAGGCAGTAATGTGGGCAGAATCAAACCAGAATCTGACACAACAAAACTTAGAGAATTTCTAAGCAATATCAACAAAGAATAATTCTACCAAAATATCAAAACAGAATAACGTTGCCAAATAAATACTTCTGTATTAAAGGCAACAAAGGCAACACATGACTGATTTGGAAAACATACAAAGGCTGACTGAAAGATTTAAAAGACCCCTACCCGACCAGGAAGTATATCATAAAAGGTTAGCAGAAGAAGTAGAGTTAATACTTAAATTAAAATTTACGGATTATTTCCTTAAAATTTGCGACATAATAGATCTAACACAAGACATCAAACACATGACTAGGGGATCAGCAGGATCCAGTTTAGTTTGTTATCTGCTAGGCATTACTGATGTAGATCCTGTCAAATGGAACATACCTGTGGCAAGATTTTTAAATCCTATGCGTGATGATCTTCCGGACGTAGACATTGACTTTGAACATTGGCGACAGTTGAATGTTATGGAACGTATATTTAAAAAATGGCCTGGACGCACAGCAAGGATTTCAAACTATGTAAAATTTCAATCTAAGTCAGCCAAGAGAGAAGCTGCAAAGAGATTGGGAGCAAAAGGAAGATTGCCTAGAAATTTCAAATACGAAGACTATAACATAGATGCTAAAGAAGCTAAACGTATAGAACAAAAATTATTGGGTAAAAAAAGATGTATATCTAAACACTGTGGTGGTATTATTATGTTTGATAGAACATTGCCTAAGAGTTTGATATCAGCCGACAATCAGATATTGTTGGACAAATATGAAGTAGAGGATCTAGAACACTTAAAAGTTGACATATTAGCCAATAGAGGATTGAGTCAGTTATTAGAGATTGACTCATATAAAAATTTAATGGATTATCCTGAAACAGACAAGGCTACGGAAGAACTACTGAGTAGAGGAGACGTATTAGGCGTAACGCAGGGTGAATCTCCTGCTATGAGAAGATTATTTAGAGCAATCAAACCTAAGAGTGTACATGATTGTGTTTTTGCTACTGCTATGATAAGACCTGTGGCCCTTTCAGGCAGACAAAAAGCCACTATGTTTCACAATTGGGCTAAAGAAAATTTACAAGATTGCATAGTATTCGAAGATGATGCTATAGAAATTATCAGCGAAACAATAGGTATAGACATGTATGAAGCTGATATGTATCGGAGAGCATTTGCTAAAAAAAACGACGAAAAAATTTTAGAGTTTGTAGAAAAATTAGGTAATCACCCAAAAAAAGATCAAGCAATAAAATCTTTAATGACTCTGAGCGGATTCGGATTGTGTAGAGCTCACGCTGTGAATCTAGGCAGATTGATTTGGGCATTGGCTTATCAAAAAGCACACAACCCTGTTAAGTTTTGGGAAGCCTGTCTCAAACATTGCGAAGGATCTTATAGATCATGGGTGTATCAAATAGAAGCACACAGACATGGTTTAGAGACTGAATCAGGTTGGTGGCAAAAAGGATTTATACCTAGATGTCAAGTTAAACAACAATACTTAGATTATGTAGAATTTGCTGGAATCATTGCCAATGGTAGAGTGTTCAAAGGTGCCAAAGGAAAATATGTGACATTTGTTACTTTGGGCATAGCACCAGGCAAATACATCGACGTGACCATACGTAAACCTTTCAATCATCATGATGGTGAAATGGTAGTAGGAAGAGGTAAAATCAAACATCTTAATAATTCAGACTATGTAGATTGTATGGATGTAAAGTTATATTCTTTACAACAATGGCACTGTATGTGATCTTTGCGCAGACACGAAGCCTGCGCAAAGAAATTTGATTTGATTAAATTTATTTGTTAGTAAATTTAAACACAAGATTCTCTATTTTTATCTTGATGTCTATCACAAACTTTTTATTAAGATCTATCACCGAATGGATGATACTTAGGATTTTCTTTATTGTTTTCTTCATTGCCTATTCTCCCTTTTTATTGTTGTTAGACGCTGTGATTTACACAGCGACATAGATATTTATACAACAGAATGTAAATGTAAAATGCTGTTAGAAACATGTTGTGTGCTGTTATACTAGCAGTTGTGTGTTCGGTTAATGGCCAGCTCAGGCACGAAGTGCAGCCAAAAAAACCGTGAAGCGGTAAACAAAATTTCTGCTGCAAAGCAGCGGCCGCGCAAGATTTTTTTTGAGTCTAGAACACTGTGTAATTGAATGTGCACACTAATCTTTTTTCATGTTGAATGGGTGACTGACTGCTGTGAAACTGAGCACCATCAAAACTGTGCCAAGTGTTCTGCTTGGGCGTGACTGCGGTTTCCACTGTGTACTGTGCGCTCTCTCTGCGCTCACGATAGATCAACGTGTCACCATCTGAATCTATGAGATAGAACAGTCCTGTGCGATGAGGTCTACCATCATCCACATGACCCTGATGTGTCACACGATGTGGAGTGCGAGTGACCATTCCCAGGCGTATGCGATACAGATCTTTCAGCTGCTGACCTTCACGATCCAGTGCTGCACACAGCACAGTGAATGCAGGCTCAAACAGATTGCTGATGGGACCACTGCTGTCTTTGAATATGAGATGACTGAAACTGCCCTGATAGTCTCCCACATCTGTGGGCAGTGCTGTGGTGCTCATGTGATACCATGCCACCTGATCTGTGGCCATTTTGTTCTGCACATACTGCAGCAGATTCACACCCAGCAGTTGTTCATGGTGATTGCCCATGCACATACTTATGAGCTGGTTTTTTGGTGCTCACATAACTTGGCACACACATGGTGACAAGCACCCTTGTAATGACGTATAAATGGGTTTAAATATGGTTTATTTTGGGGTTTGTGCCCTGTGCTGCCACAGTGTGCGCACCACACTGTCTGCCAGCTGCTGCCACTGTTCCACAGCACCCTCATCACGTGCAGTCCACCATGCACCTTCATCCCACCAGCCTGCTCGCAACTGCATCTGCTGACCCTTCACTTCTGCCATCACTCCGGCAGCTGTGTCACAGTCTCCCTGTATGCCCTGCAGCACTGCTCGCTCACACCACATCTCCAGTGTGGGCTCCGGCAGCAGCAGAGGATTCCACAGATCCCAACTGCGTTTGTCATTCTGTCTGATCTGCACCACCACACAGCCTGCACCTGCTGCTGGCAGCATGTCATCCACACTGAGCACATGATGTTGACCACGCCAGGTGGGGTGGTTGATGGTGTTCACACGATCCAACACATTCAATCTCTGCACAGCACATTCTGCCATCACGATGGCACTGAATTCTCCATCTGTGAGACGACGTATGCGTGTGCCAATGTTGCCTCTCAACAGTTTCACAGTGCAGTCTGGTCGCAGCATCTGCAGTTGCACCTGACGTCTGGCACTGCTGGTGCCAATGTTGGTGTAGCTGGGCACACTGAGCAGATGATCATGACCAGTGAGAATGGCATCACGGCGATCACCTCTCTGCCACACACAACCTATGATGGCAGTGCCAGGTGTTTGCACAGTGGGCACATCCTTGGCACTGTGTATCACACAGTCCACTTGATCCTGCAGCAGAGCCTGCTCCAGTTCTCTGCAGAACATGCCTTTGCCACCCAATTCTTTCAAAGGTCGATCCTGCACTGCATCTGCTGTGGTGGTGATCTGCACAATGCGCACAGGCAGAGGAAAACTCTGCACAGCCCACTGTGTTTGCAGCATGGCCAAATCACTGTGACGACTGCCCACGCGATATTCAAGATTTTTTGGCATAATATGTGGTTGTAAAAAAATATTTATATGCTACATTTTAACTATGATCACTTTTGATAAGTAATTGCATGTCCATTAAATATCAACTGCAGTGTGCCAACACTCATACGTTTGAGGGTTGGTTTCCCAGCATAGATCAGTTTGAACAACAACGCGATAAAGGTTTGCTGTGCTGTCCTATGTGCGGCACTGGCAAAGTGGATCGAGACATCATGAGTCCATCTGTGGGCAAAGGCTCTAAGAAAAAAATTGGCCACAAGGAGAGAGTAAAAAATCTTAAAAAAATGGTGGGCGAGCGCAATCAGTTTGTCATGGGCAGCAGAGTGAAAGAAATCATGAGAGAAGTGGGTCAATACATACGTAAAAATTATGAAAACGTGGGACCTAATTTTGTAAAAAATGTGGAGCTCGCAGAAAAAGGTGATCGAGACGATAAATTCTTTGGCACACCCACCAGCACAGAAGCCACTAAATTAATGGAAGCAGGTGTGGATCTTTTTGTGGTGCCAGAGGTCAAAGAAGACGCTTGACACACAACACATTCATTGCTACAATACAGCATGAATAACTATTCCAAAAGTCTATCAGAGTTTTTATTTTACAAAATTCATCAATATCAATCGGATGAAAATGTGCGCAGGGAACGTCCTAGATTAGATCAATCTGGGCTGTATTTTGATGCAGAAACACTGTCGCAATGGATACATGAACATGATACACTGCACCATAATTAAAACAATTTTTAATGCACCACAATAAGGGATAAATATTACTGTTATGTACTTTGGATACAACAACAAAATTTGTCCTAATGCTGGCAACTTCCAAGAATACAACTACGAATTGGAGTGGATGGAAAATTATATGAACATCATATCAGGCACAGTGGATTTAGTGACTGCATACTGGTATCCTTGGATTGATAGATCACAATATACATTCAAAGGTTGGGATTAGTACAAATTACTGTCTTTCCACATCAAAGCAAACATCATTGCGTGTTTGTTATTTTTAAAAAATAACTTCACATTGTTTTCAGAAAACACGTGTTTTTTAATTTTGCAATGCGCGGCCACTGCACATTTAAAAACTTTGTCCATAAAATTTCTTTCCATTAACACAGGCACTTGTTTGCTGCAATCATCTTCTGGCAGCATCAATACTGGGCAGTAGAGATTAATAACATTCTTTTTGATTTTCATTTATCAGAAGCTATGTGCGGCAGCACGAACTGCATGCCCAGCCAGCGGAATTGGCCGTCAGTGTCTTTGTATGAGCAGTTGACCCTGCCGGTGCGTGTAATGTAGGGCTTCAGCACCTGCACATGCACGCGATCCTGTGACCTCACGCTCACAGCTGCCGCGTACCATTCGTCGCCATGATGTGTGAAGCAGCTGATACGGCCTGCTTGTATTCCCGAGGCCAGCACCAGCTCAATCTCTGGTGGATTGCGGAACTTGGTCACACGCTTGTCCTCTGGCAGTATCTCCAACACGGGCAGGGGCTTGGAGTTCAACACCTCGGCAAATCGATCCGCCTTGCCCCAGTTCTCGTTGATGGGGAACCTGGGCAGCTCCAAGCGATCCTTGAGGCTGTCCATCACGCCCGAGTGCTGTCCGAAAGCCAGGCGGAAGCCCATGCTCTTTACTATGTTCTTGAATTCTATGCTGTACTCGCCAAAAGGATATGAGAAGTATTTGGGCGCCATCTGCAACTCTCTAACAAAGTCCTCTGTAGCCCTGGTGAGGTCAATGCGTATGGCGTCATCATCCCAGTTGACCAAATAGTCATGCGAGTATGAGTGATGTCCTATCACTGCCAGTCCGCTGTTGTGCAGCTCTCGTATCTGCTGCCAGGTCATGTAGTTGCGGCTGCCCTGATTGATCTCCCTGGTGTTGATGAACAGCACGAACGGTATCTTCTCGCTTTTCAGCAGCGGCCACGCGTGCCGATAGAAGCTGGCCCAGGCGTCATCCACTGTCAGCAGCACTTTCTTACTGTTGACCATTTTCTTGCCGGAGAGTATGTCCTCCAATTCTGCGACAGATATGAAGTCGTATTTTTTGCGCTTGATGGCGCTGATCTGTTGGCGGAAGTCCGCCATGTTCACGTTGGTGGATGGGTGCTTGGCTTCGTTAAACTTGTGATACATCAGTCCGATCACCCCATGCTCGTGGGCCGGTACCTGCGCTTGTGCCACTGTGATTGATAAAATTAAAATTAATAATGTTCTAAAGTACATATTAAGTGTACTTATATTATACTATATTGTTTATATTTGGAAAAGGCTACACAGTGCCAAAAAAGCACTGTGAGCCTTAGAACTGTGAAATTTATTTTTTTTTCTTTTTGGCAGGTTTAATGTCTTCGTCTTCAAAGTCTTGATCTATTTCTTCATCAGAATCATCTTCATTGTATTCATCGGAATCATCTTCGTCCATAGATTCATTATCTTCTTCATTTTCATCATCAGCGTAAGAATCATCAGAATCAGTGTCTTCTTCATCTGAATCTATTTCATAAATGTAATCTTCAATGATAGATTTCAGTTCAGCCTGTTTTTCTTGTATCTTTTCAATTGACTCATCTATTTGTTCAAATAGTTTATCAATTTTCTTTTGATTAAGTTTAGCCATGTTAATCCTCCAATGGGTGTGGTTCATATTTAATTTATAACTGAAAAATTTTAAATGATAATTTAAAAAATTAAATGATATGTTAATTAAAAAATTAAAAGCCATTGTGTGCACTTCACAAGTAAATAACAGCGCACATTTATAATTAGACTTAAACATGAAACTGATATATCCTAGGTTTAAATTTTTTTCACAGAGATTGGTGTTGCAAAATATCAATGATATAAAACTGGATAGATTTTATGACCATGAACATTTCATAAAACTGCGCACACATATCAGCACACATGGACTGCTGTGTCCATTGGTGATAGATCAAAAAAACAATGTAATCAGCGGTCAACACAGATTGAGAGTGCTGCAACATCTCAAACTAGGCAGCATCACATTGTGCTATAAAACTCCCAGAAAACTGGAGCAGATATTTTTTACCGAATTCAACAAAAAAATATTTCAAATGTGGAAAACTGACTGTGTGACCCCCGAACTATCATTTTTGTTTGAGCCAGCATTTGCTAGATATGCTGCCATAGCCAGACAACTGCTGTCAGAACCTGTGCGGAAATAACTGCGCACACAACTTATACTGCCTGTTTACTCACTGACCAACTATTCTAAATACTTTATGAAAACAATGTTGCTCATCATCATGTGTATGTCCGGCGATTGCAAGTATTTTGTGCCCAATGAACCACAGTTTGCCATCATAAAAGAGTGTGAAGCATTTCGCCCACAGGTACAGCGTCAAATTGAGTCACGTGTGCCCCACAGCAGAGTCACTGTGGAATGTGTGAATCACATGCAACTGCTGGACAGAGAATTGTGGCTGTGGTATGAAGGTGTGCAGAAAAAGAAACAGTTTTGAAAAACTACAATCAAAAAAAATTATACAGGGTAACTCTAAGATTTGTGCGAGAAATTTTGGATGCCCTTCACAAGTAAATACAGCATGCCCAGGAAAAAACCATCCAAATTGACTCCAGCACAGAGACGTGTGTGGCGAGCACTGCAGAGCACTCCCAAATCCAACACACGTGAACTCTGGGAACAGTTGGATCTGGGGAGACAGATACACTACATGCATCAGCAGCGCATGATCAATCGGCACAGATTGACTGAACTGCTGCACTATCACACCTGGATGACTGAACAACAACTGTGGCAGGAATTGATTGAAGACATACAGCGCTATGTGGAGAAACGAGTGCAGTTGGACAGTGTGTGCAAGATCAACCCACTGTGTGATGATCAAACCGAAGTGATTGTGCTGCCCCGACGCAGATCCCGCCGCTAGTTATCACAGCACTTTTTGGGCACAAAGTACTGCTGATGTATGTGATCAGCAAAATTCTCATGATGCTGCACACTGGGGTGCATGTCGTTCTCCGCAGGTGGTATGGTGGGATCCAGTATGACCCTGCAGCTGTCGTGATCCACATTCACACGATACCATGCAGTGGGATGGGGAGTGCGCACATGATTCTGCAGTGATGCTGGCAGGCACTGTCTGGCCAATTCCAGCTGTTCCAAATAGGGCTGTGGTTCCACACTGAGATGTATGATTCTGGCTCCTGTGTGCTGCAGAAATCCATCTGTCATGCACATCAGCAGCAGCAGATTGTGATATCTGTCATAGGTGTGCAGTTCATGCAGACTGTGCTGTGCTGTGTGCTGTATGAACTGTTTGATGTCTGCATGCAGTGATTCACTGTGGTCACTGTCACTCAAACCCATGGCACGATTCAATTGACGCCCTATAGTGGTGATCCAGCCCATTTGGGGGCTCACCACATGACAGAATGGCACAGCAGTGCGTGTGGGCCACTGCAGGCTCAATCTGCTGAGATAGGTCCACATCACAATCACCACATCGCCAGGTTGGATCTGGCTGTGGGCCACTGCACATTGACGTGCGATCTGTTGAAAACAGGCTCCTCTGCGAGCATGATTGTGCACAGTGAGATTGAGTCGATTGCCCAGCAGTTGAGGCCAAGCCAGTTGACTGGGCTGATACACATGTATGTCCTCCCAATTGATCGGTTGACCCTGCTGTTCCAATGCATGCAATTGCTGTGGTGTCAATGCTGTGCCTGTGCTGTCCAACAGCGGTTTCACCACATCAGGCAGTGCAAAGCCCTGAGTGATGGAACAACCAAATGTGTGCAGTGCGCTCATGTGCATATTTACTGGGTCAAAATGCAGCAGTGTGGTGAGTTGACTGCCACTGAAAAATGGTTGTGTGTGCAAAAATCAAATTACAAAAAATTTAATAGAAGTACTTAACTTTTCGGGGTGGTGATTTTGCACCTATAAGCCAGCGAAAAAACAACTTTTCAATATATGTGTATAAGCCGGTGGCCCTCGAGATTCATCGGGGCCAGCCTCTGGTGTGGTCTAGTCCTTGTGACGTCGGATGTGTCTCTGCTGCAGTGTGTGCACTTCCTCACGGGTGACACCACGCGCTCGCAACTGCTGCTGCAGCTCCTGGGCCAACTCGCGCTGCGGTTCTGTGAGTGTGCCCAACACCAAGTCCGTGTGCTGCTGTTGCAATTGCATCACCCACTGCTCCACTGGATGTAAAGTCTTTCTCATATGTTACTCCCACCATGTACAGTTTGTTGTTTCAGTTCGTGCTGCAGCATGCGAATCCTGTCCTCAATGGCTGTGCGGTGTAACGATTGAAATCCTTCTGCAGGATCATATGCCTTCTCATTGGTGTTCCAAACTCTTTGGGCATAGAACCATTCGCCCTGTGCTTCTCCCAACACATTGCGTGCACCTCTGTCACGCATGAGATATATGTATTCCTCGCCACTGCCCCAACCCTCTGCTAAGTACTCCTGTTCGTTGAGATAGGTGCGTGCTGCTTGATCTTTCTCTCCGCGATCCCTGCCATAGTAAACATTCTGCACAGCGTGCTGCTCGTTACGTGTGTCATCAAAGTCTATTTTCTCACCTATCCACTCACCCCAATGGCTGGCATTGCCCAGCTCGATTGCTTTGAGAACCTTTTGAGGGTTCAGCCAATGTTCGCACAGCGTGTAGCCCAGTCCGCCCGGGTATCCATCCCAGTGCTGATATGCTGCTCGGATACTGCCGTCTGACAGTTGTATGCCTATTCTTGCTCTTGTTGCCATGTGTTGCCTTTCTTAGTTTAGGTTGATTGGTTGATCAGTTC
>Ga0194118_10002384_pt1 | contig 23916 bp, 20 predicted proteins | sample TA2MahsurfametaG_2_FD_148662 | JGI IMG/M metagenome (GOLD analysis project Ga0194118, IMG submission 148662) | Freshwater microbial communities from Lake Tanganyika, Tanzania - TA2015013 Mahale N5 surface | ecosystem: Environmental > Aquatic > Freshwater > Lake | place: Tanzania: Lake...
GTGCCGCCGCTCCGCCAGCCACACCGAGCCGAAGCCGCCCTCGCCGAGAAGCGACACCAGCTTGTACGGGCCCACCTGCGTGCCGGGGGCGTCGTCGGAGAAACTCTGGCCGGACCCCGGCTCGCCGGGGATGATCGTGTCATCCGGGGGCATGGAGCGGGAGGATACGGGGGCGGCGCGAAGCACATCTGCCATCACGGGGCAGCCGCGGACCAATTCCGTTCCCCGGCGCGCCTCCCCGCCCGGCCCGTCACTCCAGTTCGTGCAGGCGCCCGGCGGGCGTGACGCCCATGGCGCGGCGCGGGCGCGCGCGGAGCGCTTCGAGCGACCCGACGAAGAAGCTCGTCCGCGTGAAAATGTCCGTGCACGGGCCGACGCCCTCGAACGGGATCTCGAACCGCCCCGCATCGCGGAACACCTGCGCGGCGCGGCGGTACCAATCGGAGTTGTCGACCACCACCAGCGTCTCGGGGCGCACGTGGCGCACGGCAAGCTCGGCGCACGCCGTGCGCCAGCTGCCGTCGATCACCAGCACGTCGACCGAGGCCGCGAACCCCGCGAGCGCCGCGTCGGACTGCTCGCGCGTGGCGCACCGGTGGATGCGCAGCCGCTGGCGCGCGGCGCCCGCCATGCGCTCGACCTCGTCGGCCCAGCCCGCGATCTCCTCGATCGACTCCACCGAGGCCCCGCGCGCCAGCCACCACATGCTCGACCATCCGCTGCCGCACTCGCCGATGCGCGCGCCGTTCCACTCGAACGAGTCCAGGAACCGGAACGCCCCGTAGTTGAGCCACGGGATCGGGCCGCCGTCGGGGCCGAACGGGCGCTGCTGGTCCACGGAACGAAGCCAGCCGTAGCCCTTGTTCAGGTGCCGGACGAGCTTGCGGATCTTGGTGATGCGGCGGATCGGCTTCACGGCACCCTGCTCTCCCGGACGACGTGCGTCATCGGCTCGGTGGTGCAGTCGATGTCCACGGCGAAGTAGCCGCCGCCGCGGTGCCGGCGCACCTGGCGCCACATGATCTCGCGGTCGGTCACGGGGATCGGCAGCCGCTCGACCTCGGATTCGTGGATCCACTCGAGCCGCCCCTCGTCGAACTCCGTGTGCGCGATCTCGTCGGGCCGCACCGCGCGCACGCACTCGAAGAGGAAGATCAGCCAGTGCATCTGCCCCTGGTAGGCGCGCTCGCTCACCATGCCGAAGAGGCGCATCTCCTCGATGCGCAGGCGCAGGCCCGTCTCCTCCTCCACCTCGCGCACGCTGCATTCGTGCGGGCTCTCGCCGCGGCTGATCTCCACCTTGCCGCCCACGGGCGAGTACATGTCGATGTTCGGCAGCTTCCTCCGGTGCAGCATCAGGATGCGGCCGTCGGCGTCCCACAGGTAGCAGAGCACGGCCACCTTGTAGGGCAGCGCCGCGGTGTCGTACCTCGGGTCGTGCAGGCTCAATTCCCGGCTCCCGCGCGCGCCGCGCCGTGCGCGGCCGCGTCCGCCGAGATTCCCGCCGCCACCACCAGTTCCTGGATGCGCGCCGCCGCGGCGGGCGATGCCCCGGCGAGCGGCAGGCGGACCGCGCCGGAGTCGAGCCCGAGCGAGGCCAGCGCGCACTTCACGGGCACGGGGTTCACGTCGATCGAGAGCAGGCCCCTCGAGAGCGGCAGCAGCGCCATGTGCACCTCGAGCGCGCCGCGGAAATCGTTGGCCGCGAGCAGCCCGCACAGCTCGGCCACGCGCGCGGGGACGAGGTTGCTGACCACGCTCACCGCGCCCGCGGCGCCGACGGCCGCGAAGCTCGGCGTCAGGCTGTCGTCGCCGGAAAGCACGGTGATGCCGCAGCGCTGGCGGATCTCGCTCGCGGAGTCCATGCTCCCCGTGGCCTCCTTGATGGCGCGGACGTTCGGGTGGCGCGCGAGGCGCTCGACGGTCTCGGGGGCGATGGCCACGCCGCAGCGGCCGGGGATGTTGTAGAGCATCACCGGCAGGTCGCTGCTGTCGGCGACCGTCATGAAGTGGCGGTAGATGCCTTCCTGCGACGGCTTGCTGTAGTACGGCGTGACCTGCATGCCGGCGTCGGCCCCGAGCTGGAACGCGAGCTTCTGCAGGTGCACCGCATGGGCGGTCGAGTTGCTGCCGGCGCCCGCGATCACCTGCAGCCCCGCGGCGCGCCCCACGCGCACGGCGGTCTCGACGACGCTCGCATGCTCCTCCTCGGTGAGCGTTGGGCTCTCGCCCGTCGTGCCGCACGGGACGATGCCGGTCACGCCGCCCGCGGCCTGCCGGCGCACGTTCTCCTCGAGGCGCGCGAGGTCGACCGCGCCGCCGTCGGCGGTGAATGGCGTGACGATCGCGGTGTAGCAGCCGTGGAAGCGGAGGCGCGCACTCATCAGCCCGAGTGTACGCCTGCGGCCCGGTCGATGGCCGCGCGCATGTCGGCCACCGCCGTGCGCAGGCCGCTGAACACCGCGCGGCTGACGATCGCGTGCCCGATGTGCAGCTCGGCCAGCCCCGGCAGCGCGGCCACCGGGCCGACATTCGCGTAGTTGAGCGCGTGGCCCGCGTTGAACTGCATGCCGAGCGCGCCGATCGCCCGGCCGGCCTCGCGCACCTTGGCAAGCTCCGCCTGCGCCGCGGGGGCGTCGCAGCGGTCCCCGTGGTCGTGCACCGCGTGCGCCCACGGGCCGGTGTGCACCTCGCAGACGCCGGCACCGCAGCGGCGCGCGGCCTCGATCTGCGCGGGCACCGCGTCGATGAAGATGCTCGCGCGCACGCCGCCTGCGGCAAGCCGCGCGATCACCTCGCGCACGCGCGCCTCCTGCGCGATCACGTCGAGCCCTCCCTCGGTGGTCACCTCGTGGCGGCCCTCGGGAACGAGCATCGCCATGGCCGGGCGGATGCGCAGCGCCATGGCCACCATCTCGTCGGTGGCGGCCATCTCGAAGTTCAGCTTTCCGCGGAACGCATCGGCCAGTGCCAGCACGTCGGCGTCCTGGACATGGCGGCGGTCCTCGCGCAGGTGCAACGTGATGCCGTGCGCGCCGCCGGCCATCGCCTCGTGCGCCGCGTGCATGGGGCTCGGCTCGTAGGTGCGCCGGGCCTGCCGCACGGTGGCCACGTGGTCGATGTTCACGCAGAGGAGCGCCATGAGCCAAGGGTACCCCGATGCGGCCGCGGCGGCCCGTGACGGGTACCATTGCCGCGATGGCCGCCTTCGAGGATCGTCTGTCCGCGCTCGAGAAGGACCTTGTCGAGCAGGGAGCCCGGGTGCTCGAGCTCTGCACCCTCGCGGTGGAGAGCTACTTCGACCTCGACCTGCAGAAGGCGGGCCGCATCGAGACCCTCGACACCGAGGTGGACCGGGTCGACGTCGACATCGAGAAGCGCTCCGTGCCGCTCCTCGGGCTCGGCCAGACCGACGAGCACTCCATCCGCTCGGTGCTCACCGTGGTCAAGTGCAACAACGAGTACGAGCGCATCGCCGACTGCGGCGTGAGCATCGCGGAGAAGGTGCTCGACGAGCGCACCCGCGACATGCGCGTGCCCGACACCTTCCGCGTGATGGCCAACAGCGTCCTCGGCATGCTGCGCGACACGAACCGCGCGCTGGCCCGCCACGACGCCGACCTCGCGCGCCAGGTGCTCCTCTTCGACGACACCGTCGAGCGCTTCAAGAAGGAGATCGTGATGAACGCGCAGGAGCAGGTGGCGTCGGGCCACATCTCCGTGCACTTCGCGTTCGGGCTGATGAGCGTCACCAAGAGCATGGAGCGCATCGCCGACCACTGCACCAACGTGTGCGAGCAGGTCATCTACCTCGAGAGCGGGATGATCGTGCGCCACCGGCCCGAGGGCTGGAGCGCTCCCGCCGCGCCGCGCGCCTGACGCGAAGGGACCGCCGACACGCCATGCCGACCACGCCGACGCTCGCCGAGACAAAGCAACGCCTCGAACGCACGGGGCAGCAGCACCTGATCGCCTTCTGGGAGACGCTCGATGACGCGCGCCGCGAGCAGCTGCTCGGCGCCATCGCACGGCTGCCGCTCGAGCACCTCGGCTCGATGATGTCGCAGGCCGCCTCGCTCTCCAAGCCGGCGGCCGCCGACATCCGCCCGGTGCGCCCCTACCTGCGCACCATGGCCGACGCGGACAAGTACCGAGCCATCGGCGACGACCTCGTGCGCCGCGGCAAGGTGGCCGCGTTCATCGTCGCCGGCGGCCAGGGCACGCGCCTCGGCTGGAAGGGGCCCAAGGGCACCTTCCCCGCGACGCCCGTGGCCGGCAAGCCGCTGTTCCGCGTGTTCGCCGAGCAGATCCTCGCCGCCGAGCGCGCCTACGGCGTGCGCATCCCGTGGTTCGTGATGACGAGCGAGGCAAACCACCACGAGACCGAGCGGTTCTTCGAGGACAACCGCTGGTTCGGCCGCCCGCGCGGCGACACCATGCTGTTCGTGCAGGGCATGCTCCCGAGCGTCTCCACCGCGGGAGCGGTGCTCCTCGACCAGGCGTGGGAGCCGGCCATCAATCCCGACGGCCACGGCGGCTCGCTGAAGGCGCTCCGCCAGGCGGGCGCGCTCGACCACATGTCGGCCTCGGGCATCGAGCACCTCTGCTACTTCCAGGTGGACAACCCGAACGTCCACGTGATCGACCCGCTCTTCCTGGGGCTGCACGTGGCCGCGCCCGACTCGAGCGCGGAGATGAGCTCCAAGAGCGTCCTCAAGCGCGACGTCACCGAGAAGGTCGGTGTCTTCGTCAAGGCGCCGCGACTCATGGTGCTCGAGTACAGCGATGCGCCGCGCGAGGTCAGCGAGGCGCGCGACCCGGACGGGTCCATCACGTACGGCGAGGGCTCCATCGCCATCCATGTGATCGGCGTCGACTTCATCCGCAAGCTCACCGACCACCCGCTCGGGTCCGTGCTGCCGTGGCACCGCGCCATCAAGAAGGTGCCGTTCGTCGACCCTGCCACCGGAACGCGCGCCGAGCCGGCCGAGCCGAACGCCATCAAGCTGGAGAGCTTCGTCTTCGACGCGCTCGCCGAGGCCGAGGGGCCCATCGTGCTGCGCACCGACCGCGTCGAGGAGTTCGCGCCCATCAAGAACGCCACCGGCGAGGACAGCCCCGCCACCAGCCGTGCGCTGCAGGTGGAGCGCGCCGTGCGCTGGCTCCGCGAGGCCGGCGTCAGGGTGCCGTGCCACGCCAACGGGCAGCCGGACTGCACGGTGGAGATCTCGCCGCTGACGGCGCGCGGGCCCGAGGACCTGCGCCGCAACCCGCCGCAGAAGTCGATCGCCGCCGGCAGCGAGACGCTGCTCTGAGCGAACGCACCTGACCGCGCCGCGGCTCAGCCCGCCGGACGCAGGTCCACCACGGTCGCCTGCACGCGACGGGCGTTGCGGAAGGTGTCGAGCTCGGGCCGGACGATCAGGTCCACGGGCACGCCCTGGCGCACGCCCCCGACGCGGTCGGCGGCGCCCCACCACACCGCGCGCGCGCCGCCCGGCAGGAAGAACTCGACGTGCCGCCGCTCGCTGCCGAAGAGGTTCGGCGGCGCCGTCGGCCGCACGCCGCGGAGGAGGAACGACGGCTCCGTGTTGCCCCGGCCGTAGGGGCGCAGGATGTCGAGCGCCTTCACGGCGTCCCACGCAAGCTCCTCGGGCGCGGCCTCGGCGTCGTAGCGACGCACCGGCCCCGACCCGCCGCCGGCGGCCGCACGCGCACACGCCTCGGACACGAGCCGCACGAACTCGGGCACGTGTTCCGCGCGCACCGTCACGCCGAGCGCGAACGCGTGCCCGCCGCCGCGCTGCACGAGGTGCCCGGCGGCCCCCATCACGGCCGTCAGGATGTCGACGCCCTCGATGCTCCGGCCGCTGCCCTTCGCCGTTCCGTCGCCGCGCAAGGCGAGCAGGATGGCGGGCTTGCCCCAGCGCTCCGACACCTTCGCGGCGCAGATCCCCACCACGCCCTCGTGCCAGCGCTCGTCGGCCAGCACGATCGCGCCGGCCGCGGACACGGCCGGGTCGCGCTCGATCCGCTCGCGCGCCTGCGCGTAGTGCTCGGTGTCCATGGCACGGCGCCGCTCGTTCACCTCCGAGAGTGCCTTCGCGAGTGCCTTGGCGCGCACCGGGTCGTCGGTCACCAGCAGCTCCACGGCCTCGCGCGCATGGCCGAGCCGGCCGACCGCGTTGAGCCTCGGGCCCACCCGGAACCCGACGTCGGAGCTCTGCACGCGCTTGCCCTTCGCGAGGTCCGCGTCGTCGAGGAGCGCGCGCAGCCCCGGGACCGCGGTCGCGTGGATGGTCTCCAGCCCCCGCGCCACAAACACGCGGTTCTCGTCGACGAGCGGCACGACGTCCGCCACCGACCCAACGGCCACCAGCGGCACGCAGGCCGCGAGGGCCTCCTTCAGCACCGCGGCCACGTTCTCGCCGCCGCACCAGGTGCGCGCGAACTCGCTTGCCACCTTGAACGCCACGGCCGCGCCGCACAGCTCCGCGAACGGCGCCCGCGCGCGCCCGGGCAGCGCAGGGTGCGCGATGGCCGCGGCCTCGGCGATGCTTCCCTCCGGCACGTGGTGGTGGTCGGTCACCAGGAGCTCGAGCCCCAGCTCGCGCGCCCGGCGTGACGGACCGACCGCCGATGCGCCGCAGTCGACCGTCACCACGACCTGCACGCCGTCGCCCGCAAGCCACTCCAGCGCACCTTCGTTCAGCCCGTACCCCTCCTCGAAGCGGTCGGGCAGGTACCACGAGAGGGCGGCGTCGGGCCGCGCCGCGCGGATGGTCCGCCACAGGATCGCGGTCGCGGTGATGCCGTCGGCGTCGTAGTCGCCGTAGATGGCCACGCGCCGGCCGGCGCGCACCGCGTCGACGAGGCGCTCGGCCACCTCGGTCGCCCCGGGCAGCGTGCGAGGCAGGTGCAGGAGTCCCAGGCGCGGGGAGTGCAGCACGTCGCGACCGCGCGTGTCCATCGGGTACTGCCGGGCCGCCATCACCCGGTCAAGCAGGCTCCCGGCCCCGGCCTTCGCGGGGCCGACCCAGCGGCTCTCGATCGTCTGCATCATGGACAGGGTAGCCGCGCGTCCCCGGTACGATTCCGCCCGCATGCAGCGCTACAAGACCATCCTGCTGTTCGGTGCCCCCGGCGTCGGCAAGGGCACCCAGGGCAAGATCATCGGGCACATCCCGGGCTTCTACCACCTTGCGTGCGGCGACGTGTTCCGCTCGCTCGACATGACCAGCCCGCTCGGCCGCAAGTTCCTCGAGCACAGCTCGAAGGGCGAGCTGGTCCCCGACGAGCTGACCATCGAGATGTGGAAGCAGAACATCCACGCGCAGACGGTGCTCAGCATCTACAAGCCCACGCAGGACCTGCTGGTGCTCGACGGCATCCCGCGCAGCCTCGCGCAGGCGAAGGCGCTCGCGCCCTACCTCGAGGTGCTCAACGTCATCCACCTCGTGTGCCGCGACGTGGACGCCATGGTCATGCGCATGCGCCGCCGCGCGCTCAAGGAGAACCGCCTCGACGACGCCGACGAGAAGGTCATCCGACGCCGCTTCGACGTCTACCAGAAGGAGACCGCACCGGTGCTCGGCCACTACCCCGAGAGCATCGTGCACGATGTGGATGCGGTCGGCTCACCGGCGGTGATCCTGCAGCGGGTCCTGGACATCGTCGCGCCCATCCAGGACGCGCACTTCCGCAACCCGCTCGCGGGCGATCCGAAGGTCTGATCGGCCCGGGACACGCGCGTCAGCCTGGCCCGCCCTCGGGACGCATCGGCTCTGGAACGAGCTCGAGGTAGCGGTTGGCCACGGCCTCGAACCACTGGCGCTCGGCATCGCTGAGGCCCGGCATGCGCGCCACGGCGCGCAGGTTTGCAAGCCGCGAGCGGAACACCGCCATCGCGTTCGCGCCCAGCGCATCGGGGTCCGAGAGCAGCTCCCTGAGACGCACGATCTCGGGGTGGCCGTCGACGTCGAGCGCCTCGCCGGGCACCCGCTCGGCGCGCAGCGTGCGGACGGGGCCCGGGAACCGCTGGCGCATCGCCTCGGCGAGCCGCAGGCGCCCGGTATCCACCACGGGCGAGTCCATGCCGCCGTCGCCGAAGCGCTCGAGGTCCTCACGCGCGCCTACCTCGATCTCCAGCTCGACGCGCGTCTCGAGCGGCTTGCCGTCGGGGCCGCCCTTCACGCGGCCGAGCTCATCGCGCTCGCCGCGCATCACGACGACGCGGATCCGGTCGCCGGGCCGGTGCGCCTGCACCACCGCGGAGAGCTCGTTGCTCACGCGGATGCGCTGGCCGTCGAGCTCGACGATGCGGTCGCCGCCGCGGAGCACCTTGCGCGCGGGCATATTGGGGATGAGGCCCGTCACGGTGACGCCGTCGGTCTCGCCGAACCGGGGCGCCATCTGGATCCCGAGCGCGCCGCGAGGCGCGTCGACGATGCGCAGCCGCGCCACCTCCACGAGGCGCGCGTGCGACTCCGCGGAGAGGCGGTCGCCCCGCTCCACCAGCTGCAGCCACACCTGCTCGTCGGGGATGGACGGCTCGAGGAGCTCCTTCCCGGCGGACTCTCGCTGGGCGAAGTCGCGGGAATCGAGGCGGTCCACCAGCGCGGCCACCCGGGCGTCCGCCTTCACGCCCTGCAGCCGCTGCGGCGACCACGGCGGATCGCCGGCAACGCCCGCGATGGCCACCGGCAGCTCGCGCACGCGCGGGATCGGCATCGGCAGCGGGATCGCCTCGTCGCCGAGGGCCGCGGGCCGCATCGGCGATGCGGGGTCCTGCGCGGCGGCGGCACCGGCGAGCGCGCACGACGCAAGGAGCGCCGCGGCCCTCACTCGCCAGGCAGCGCCCCGGCGTTCGACTCGATCCAGGCGGTCTTCCGGTCGATGAACGCCAGGAACGCGTCGGCGCGCAGGTGCGCGAACCGACCGCTGCGGGCGACCGGGACCAGGCTTTCCATCGTGCACGACTCGATCATAAGCCAGGGCAACGCGCGCCGTTCGCGGTCCTCGAGCGATTCGCCCAGCCCGTGCCGGATCCCCGCCGCCACGGCCAGCGCCCGGCGCAGGTCGAGCTCCGGGCGCCACTCCGCGGGCGCGAGGCCCGCGATGGGAACGCTCGCGAAGTGCACCATCGCGTTGGCCGCCTCGCATGCACGGTGGTCGAGGCGCGCGCCGTCGAAGTCGAGGATCGCGCGCAGGCGGCCCTCCGCGAACAGCACGTTTCCAGGGTGGATGTCGCCGTGGATGAAGCAGCGCGGCGCAAGCCCGAGCCCAGCGTCCTCTGCGCGGCGGTGCGCGACGGCGGCACGCGCGACCAGCGACTCCACGGTGCGCGCAAGCGCGGCGCGGTCGGTGCCGGGGTCCGCGCGCATCGCGGCGGCCACCACGGACTCCGCCGCGTTCGGGAACGCGTCGGTGCGGTGGAACGATCCCGTCGGCGCATCCGTGGGCGCGGCGAACGCGGCCGATGCGCGGATCAGCCCGCCGAGCGCGGCACCGACCTCGGCGGCCTCGGGAAGGCGCGCCTGCCAGCGCGTGCCCTCGATCCAGCGGAACAGCTCGTAGGCGCCGCCGCCGGCGCGGTGCACCGTCCCGCCCGCACGCGTGCGCATCACGGGCGCCACGGGCACGCCGTGCGCGGCAAGGTGCGCCTGGAACGCGTGCACGAACGGCAGCCGCGCCGCATCCGCGCCCTCGGCGCCGCGGCGCTTGAGCATGAAGCGCCCGTCCGGCGTGACGAGGCGGCTCTTGGCGGTCGAACGCGAACCGCGCCCGATCGGCTCGGCCTCGATGGGGCGGCGCAGCCCGAACTCGACGGAGACGGAGCGCACCTCCTCGAGGGAGAGCAGCTCGCGCGCGTGCGCCTTCATTCGGCGTTCTGCGCCTGTTCCTTGATGCGGTCGATCGCGGTCTTGATCTCGACCACCCGGCGGCTGATCTCGACGTCGCCGCTCTTGCTGGCGATGGTGTTGGCCTCGCGCAGCATCTCCTGCGCGAGGAAGTCGAGCGCACGCCCCGCCGGCTGCGGGTTGGCCGGGTCGATGATCGCGCGGAACTGGTCCACGTGGCCGCCGAGCCGCGCGATCTCCTCGGCGATGTCGGAGCGCTCGGCGAAGATCGCCACCTCGCGCACCACGTCGGCCTCCGAGACGGATGCGCCGAGGTCCTTCAGCGCCTGCTGCAGGCGGCCGAGCAGCCTCTCCTGGTAGCCGGCAACCACCTGCGGCGCGCGCTCGCGCACGGCATCGAGGCGGGCCTGGATCTGCACGCCGAAGTCCGAGAGCAGCGCGCGCAGCGCATCGCCCTCGCGCTCGCGCATGGCAAGCAGCGCGTCGCAGGCCTCGTTCACCAGCTTCATCAGCACGGGACGGGCCGACTCGGCCAGGCGCTCGGCGCGGTCATCCACGATGACGCCCGGCAGCGCGAGCAGGTCCGACGCGCGGATCTCCGTGGTGAGCCCCGCGGCGCCGGCGGCACGCAGCTGCGATGCATACGACTCGAGCGCGGCCACGTTGATGCGAGCGGTGGTGCGCGCGCTCGTCTCCGTCCAGCGCACCGTGACGGTCACGCTGCCGCGGGTCAGGCGGCGCATGATGAGTGCCTCGATGTCGGCCTCGAGCGACTCGAACTCGCCCGGCAGGCGCATCGCCGACTTGAAGAAGCGGTTGTTGACCGAGCGGACCTCGACCGAGAAGCGCGCGCCGTCCTGCTCGAGCGCGGCGGCACCGAAACCGGTCATCGAGCGAATCACACCGGGTCCTTTCGGTCAGTCGTCAGGGAGTGCCGGCCGGCGCGGGCGCAGGAGCCGGCGCAGGGGCGGGAGCTGGCTCAGGGGCGGGAGCCGGCGCAGGGGCGGGAGCTGGCTCAGGGGCAGGAGCTGGCGCGGGCGCGGCGGAGGCCGGGGCCGGGGCCGGTTCGCCGGGAGCCGGCGCAGGCGCGATCATCGAGGGATCGATCGGCTGCAGCTGCACCGGCGCAGGTGCCGGGGCGGGCGTCACGGGCTCAAGCTGCACGGGCACCGGCGCGGGCGCCGTTGCTGCGGCGGGCTCGGGGGCCGGCTCGCCCTTGGTCATCTTGAGCGACATGATGTTGAGGCCGATCGCAAGCAGCAGGTAGATGCCGAAGGCCGTGGCCGTCGCGTAGGTGAGCGCGTCGCCCACGCGGCCGCCGAAGGCGGTGTCCGTTCCGCCGGAGCCACCGAAGGCCTGCGCCAGTCCGCCGCCCTGCGGGCGCTGGACCAGGATGATCAGCACCAGGGCGACCGAGACGACGAGGAAGAGGATGACCAGCAGGTTGAAGGCGATGCCCATGGGGAGTTCCGTCAGTGCCCGCCCGACGCCGTCCACGCCTCCGCCGCGGCGCGGCAGATCGAGGCGAAGTCATCGGCCTTCAGGCTGGCCCCGCCGATCAGCCCGCCATCGACGTCCGGCTGGTCGAAGATCGCGCGGGCGTTCTTCGCGTTCACCGAGCCGCCGTAGATGACGCGGGCCTTCGCGGCGAATCGGGAATCATACAGTTGCCCAAGCACCGCCCTGATGCTCGCGTGCATGCGCTGCGCGTCCTCGGGGCTTGCGGTGCGGCCCGTTCCGATGGCCCAGACCGGCTCGTAGGCCACGACCACGCGGTCGACGGTCTCCGGCTTGAGTGTCCCGAAACATCCGCGCATCTGGTGCGCCACGACCGCTTCGGCACGGCCGTCGTCACGCTCGGACAGGGTCTCGCCGACGCACAGCACCGCCACCAGCCCGGCCTCGGACGCGATCGCCAGCTTCTCGTGGAGCAGCTCGTCGTCCTCGCCCAACCCGTGCCGACGCTCCGAATGACCAATAATCACGGATCGGCATCCGACATCCGCGAGCATCCCCACGCTCACCTGGCCCGTGAACGCACCGCTCGCCTCGGCGGAGCAATCCTGGCCGCCGAGCAGCACGTTCGAGTGCCCGAGCGTGCGGCCCACCGTAAAGAGGTACGGAAACGGCGGGAAGACGGCGGCATCGATGCGCCCTTCCAGCCCGCCTTCGGCAAGCGACGCCAGCACCGCGTCGGTGAGCTCCACGCCCGACGCAAGGTCGGAGTTCATCTTCCAGTTCCCGCCCACGAACGGCCTGCGCTGTGCGTGCATGCCGGCAGTCTACGGCCGCCGCAGGCGCGCCCCGCACCATCCCTAAACTAGCCCGCCCATGCCCACCCCCGCCCGCACGGCAGCCGAGATCCGCAGTGCCTACATCCGCTTCTTCGAGGAGAAGTGCGGGCACACCATGGTGCCGTCGAGCCCGGCGATCCCATTCGACGATCCGACGCTGCTCTTCGCCAATGCGGGCATGAACCAGTTCAAGGACGTGTTCCTGGGGCGCGGCACGCGCACCTACACGCGCGCCGTGAACACGCAGAAGTGCATCCGCGCCGGCGGCAAGCACAACGACCTCGAGGACGTGGGCCGCGACACCTACCACCACACCTTCTTCGAGATGCTGGGCAACTGGTCGCTCGGCGACTATTTCAAGAAGGAGGCGATCGAGTGGGCCTTCGAGCTGCTGACCAGGGTCTACGGCATCGACCCCAACCGCCTGTACGCCACCTGGTGCGCCGGCGACCCCAAGCAGGGCGTCGAGCCCGACCACGAGAGCCGCGACCTGTGGCTCAGGCTGCTTCCCGCGGACCACGTGATCCCGGGCAGCATGAAGGACAACTTCTGGGAGATGGGCGAGACCGGCCCGTGCGGCCCGTGCACCGAGATCCACTTCGACCGCATCGGCGGCCGCAACGCCGCGGAGAAGGTGAACACCGGCGACCCGGACGTGCTGGAGATCTGGAACCTGGTGTTCATCCAGTTCAACCGCGAGCCGGGCGGCAGGCTGACGCAGCTGCCGGCCAAGCACGTGGACACCGGCATGGGCCTCGAGCGCCTGGTGAGCGTGCTGCAGGACAAGCGCTCCAACTACGACACCGACGTGTTCGGGCCCATCTTCGAGCTCACGCAGAAGGTCACGGGGACGCGCCCCTACCGCGGCATGCTCGAGGACCCGGTGGACGTGGCGTACCGCGTGATCGCGGACCACGTGCGCTGCCTGTCGATCGCGGTGGCCGACGGCGCCGCGCCCGGCAACGAGGGCCGCAACTACGTGCTGCGCCGCATCCTGCGCCGCGCGATCCGCGCCGGCCACCAGCACCTGGGCGCGCGCGAGCCGTTCATCTACAAGCTGGTGCCCGCCGTGGTGACCACGCTGGGCGACACCTTCCCGACGCTGGTGCAGAACGCCGCGCGCGTGGTGCACGCGATCCGCGAGGAGGAGATCGCCTTCGGCAAGACCCTCGAGCGCGGCATCGCGCTGTTCGATGAGGCGGCGAAGCGCGCGGGCGCGGCGAAGCGCATCTCCGCGCAGGACGCGTTCAGCCTGCACGACACCTTCGGGTTCCCGATCGACCTCACGCAGGTGATGGCGCAGGAGCGCGGGATGGCCGTCGACGCCGAGGGGTACGAGAAATTGATGGAGGCCGCGCGCGAGCGCAGCCGCGAGGGCGGCTCCAAGGGGGACGGGTTCCGGCTGCCGCCGCCCGACGTCCTCGAGAAGCTGCGCACCGCGCTGCACGTCCACCCGACCGACGACTCGGGGCGCGACGACCCCAAGCCGACCAACGCGGACGTGGCGGCGATCTGGGACGGCAACCAGCTGGTGAACAAGGCGGTCGAGGAGCAGCGCGTGGCGCTGGTCTTCCGCAAGACGCCGTTCTACGCCGAGGCGGGCGGCCAGGTCGGCGACACCGGGCTGATCGAGCTGCAGGGCGGCGCGGTCCGCACCCACCGCTTCAAGGTCGAGGACACGCAGCGGGCCGGCGAGTTCGTCATGCACGTGGGCCGGCTCGAGCACGGCAACGTGTCGGTCGGCGAGCACGCGACCCTCACCGTCGAGCGCAGCCGGCGCGAGCGCGTCGCCGCCAACCACACCGGCACGCACCTCATGAACCACGCGCTGCGCGAGGTGCTCGGCGGCGAGGTCGAGCAGCGCGGCTCGCTGGTGGCCGACGACCGGCTCCGCTTCGACTTCACGCACCCGAAGGCGATGACGCCGGACGAGCTGGCGAAGGTCGAGGTGATGGTGAACGCGGCCATCGCGCGCAAGGCTGTCGTGGACACGGCCACGGTGCCGCTGGCGCAGGCGAAGGCGATCAACGGCGTGCGCGCCGTGTTCGGCGAGCGCTACCCGGACCCGGTGCGGGTTGTCGCCGTCGGCGCGACGGTGCAGGAGATGCTCGCCGACCCCTCGAACGCGCGCTGGCGCGGCTGCAGCGTCGAGTTCTGCGGCGGCACGCACGCGAAGGGCGGCGGCGACGTGCAGCACTTCGCGGTCCTCTCCGAGGGCGCGTCGAGCGCGGGCATCCGGCGCATCTTCGCGGTGACCGGCACCGCCGCGCAGGCCGCGGCCGGCGCGGCGGCGAAACTCGAGGAGCGCCTCGCGAAGGCGAAGCGCATGATGGGCGAGGGGCTCGCCTCCGAGGTGGCGTCGATCGCCCAGGCGCTCACTGAGATCCCGGTGAGCGTGACGTTCCGCCACCGCATGGAGCCGGCGCTCGCCGCGCTCCGCGACCAGGTGAAGGAGTGGCGCAAGGCGCAGGAGGGCGCGAACCGCGACGCGGTGGTCTCGCAGGCCCGCGAGATCGCCGAGCGCGCGACGGGAGCGGCGATCGTGGAGACGGTCGAGGGCGCGGACCCGGCGGCGCTGCTCTCGGCGCTGAGCGCGGTGCGCGCGAAGCGTCCCGACAGCGCGATCCTGCTCATGAGCGCCGACGAGGACGCCGGGAAGGTCTCGATCGCGGCCGACGTGCCGAAGGCGCTCCAGGACAAGGGCCTCCGAGCCGGCGACTGGGCGCGAGCGGCGGCCGAGGCGTGCGGCGGCAAGGGCGGCGGCCGCCCCGACTTCGCGCAGGCCGGCGGCAAGGAGCCCGCGCGCCTGCCCGAGGCGCTGCGCGCGGCGAAGGCGTTCGCGGGCGCGCGGCTCGGCGACTGACGGATCGGCGACCGACGGATCGGCTCGGCTACGGCAGTTCGTCGCGGAGGCGTGCTCCGATCGCGCCCACGCCGTCGTCGGCCGGGGGAGGCGCCAGGGATGCGGCCGCCTGCTCGAACGCGTTGGCCACGGACCGGAGCGCGGCCTGGGACCCGAGCACCGCGCGGAGGCCGGCGGCGGGATCCTGCGTCGCGGACCCGGGGGACATCGCCAAGATGCGCTCCATCGCGCCCGTGACGGCGCGGTCCATCGCGGCGATGCGCGCATCCGCGTCCTGCGGGCCGGCCGCGCGGATGTCGCGGACGGCGTCGTCGTGCACCTGGCGCAGCCCGGGGAACGCGGAGAGGCACCACCCCCGCAGCGCCGCGGCGCGCCGCTCCGGCTGGGCCTCGGCGTCGGGCAGCGCGGCGATCGAGGCACGCAGCGCGGCGAACATCCGGTCGCGGGCCCGCCGCAAGAGGTCCGACAGCTGCTCCGCGGCGGCCGGGTCGCCCTGCCCCAGCGGGATCGATGCGCGCTCCGCGTTGAGCGCGGCGAGCGCCTTGCAGTGCGGCGACCGATCGACGGCCGCGCAGCCGGCGATGGTGCCGACATCGACGCAGGCGAGCGCCGCGTGCGCCGGCCAGCCGGTCTCGAGCCACGCGGTCGGTTTGCAGTCGCAGCCCTCCGCCTCGTCGTTGGACTCGAGGATCCACGGCTCCATCACCCACGAGGCAAGCCGATAGACCTCGCCGGGCCGGACGGCGAACGTCCGCGGCGACGGCACCGCGGCGAGCACCTCCTCTGCCGCCGCCGCCGCGCGGGCGGAGAGGCGGTCGACGTCACGCGCGTCGAGCGGCCCGTCCCGGTCGAGGGCCGCGGCGATCGCGGAGGAATCCGGGGCCAGGCGCGCACCGAGCGCGAGGATCTCCGGCGTCGGCGGCTGCGTGACCACCGACTCAAGCGCGGCCTCCATCCGCGAGGCCGCGCGCTCGAGCCGGCGGCGCTGGGTGAGCAGGTCGTCGAGCAGGGCCTTCCGGCGGGCGGCGTATCGCTCCAACTCGCCGTCGCCATCTTCGAGGGGAACCTGGCCGATGCGCGCGGCAATCTCGTCTTCCGTGGGCGTGCGGGGCGGCGCCTTCGAGGCGCGGTCGTTCGCGGCGCGGAGGCGCAGCCACGCGCCCGCGGCAGGGTCCACGGCCCCGATCGCCTGGGAGGCGCGCCCGAACGCGGACCATACGCCGTCGCTCGCCGCATCCAACTTCGGGTCGTTCCACGGATCCGAGTTGTCGAGGGCGGCTTCGAGCATCCGGTTGACCGCCACGAGCTGCCGTGCCGCGAACGCCTCCTCAACTGACTTCCCAGCGGCGGCGAGCGCCTCGCCGCCGCCGAGCGACACGAGGCGCGCCACGACCGCCGGGTCGCACTCGAGGAACTGCAGCGGGTCGGTGACGAGGACGCCGCGGGTCTCGAAGATCATTGGCCGGCGGATGATCGCCGCGGCGCGCGCGCGGACCGCGGCCACGTTGCCGCCCGGGCACGCGTTCGCCACGATGGCGTCGAGGAGTGCACGGTCCGCGCGGCGCTGGACCGCGAGGTCGTCGCGCGCGGCCTGCCCGGAGGCCCGCAGCCGCGGCGCATCCGCGGCCATGACCTTGCCGGACCCATCGCGCCGGGCGCCGAGCACGCGGAGCCACAAGGCCTCCGCGCCGCCGGGCTCGGCTCCGCCCTCCCAACGCGCGGACCACTCCGCGAACCGGTCGGACTGGAGCGCGAGCGCCACGGCGATCCCTCCGTCGCCGCCGCCGCAGGCGCGCGCGAGCGCGACGGCGTCCGCGGGCGAGACGGTCGGCACCGGGGGCCCGAAGCAACCTTGCGCGCGGGCCGGCCGCGCGACGGCGCCGATGGCGCACGCCGAGATGCCGGCGGCCAGCACGATGGTGCGACGGACCTGGATCACGCGCGGATGCCTCATCGTCATGGATGCTCCTGCCGCGGGCACCCCTCGTCCCACATGGCGAGGGCCTGCTGCCGCACCTGCTCCGACCACCGCTCCGGCGACCGATCGACCTCGCCCGCGGGCGGGTCGATCCGGAACGCCAGGCAACGCATGGCCTGCTCGTGCACGGTACGGTGCGGTGCGCCGTGATGTTCGGCGGCGGCGGGGCCGCGCTCCTGGATCGAGCGGACGCGTCCGGGAAGCTCGATGCCGCACGGCGTCGCGAAGAACGAATCGGCCGTCCAGGCCACGCGGTCGACGACGGACCCGTCGTCGACCGACTGCGCGCGGCGTACCACCGCGAGCCCGTGGCCCGGGTCCAGCCAGACGCGCATCGGCGAGCCGCCGCCGAGGGTGACGCGAAGGAGCGCGCGGCCGCCCTCCTCGGGGGCATCCCATGCCACCTGCACGGCGCCCGCGGGTTCCCGGTCAATCGCCTCCGCGAGGTCCTCGAGCCCATCGCGCGCCGTCCCGCGGGCGACCGACCCGAGCATGCCCGCGACGGCTTCCCACTCGGCACGCAGCGCGTGCCCGGCGGCGCCTGCCTCCTCCCGGACCGCCACCGCGCCATCACGGCCGCCGCGCGCCTCCATGCGCCCGTCGCTCACCGTGACATCGACGCCCTGCGCACCGTCAGGACGGATGGCCGTCGTGCGGAAGCAGCCGTCATGGCTCCGGTGGACCCAGCGCCGGATCCGGACGCCGGTCCCGGGCGGGGCGCCGGGAGGCGGTCCGCGCAGCAACTCGGCGGCCACGAAGGTGTCCTCGAGGTAGGCGCTGGTGGACGCCCGGACGATGTCGCGCTTGAAGGCGATGACCTCCCGGAGCGCGGCGGGCGTCGGCGGGGGGTCGGCGGGATCGAGGTCGCAGCCGAGCCACGGGACATCGTGTGCCGCGGCACCGCATCGGAGGCGGATCACGCCCCGACGCACGCCGCGCGCCCACTCACCGGCGGCCACGTCCGGCATCAGCCTCACCCTCGAGCCCGCGCCGTCCACGACGACGCCCAGGATCCTGGCGCCCTCCGCCTCGACCCGTGCGCCGCACGCGGGCAGGAGGACCTCGAACTCGCGCTCGCCCCCATCCGCCGACGCCGTCACGAACAGCGCCGCCGGCTCGGCCGCGGACGGGCGGGTGATCGTCGCACGGACCATGACGCGCGATCGGTCGACCACCCGGCCGCCCTCGGAGAGCTCGATGTCCACCGCCCGCTCGATGGCACCGTCGGGCGCCTCGGGCGGCACCTCGATCGCGACCACCGCGCGACCGCGCCGCTCCTCGAGCCCGTGGCCGAGCGGCACGCCCGCAGCCCCGCCGGACTCGAACCACGCGCGCGCCGCGTCGCCGCGCGCGACGGCCGAGCATGCCGCCCCGGGCGCGGCGACGATCCGAACCGGGATTGCGCGCTCGATCGCGGCGCCCGGCGCCACGTTCCCCAGGTCGATCGCACCGGACGCGCCGGCGTCGATCCCCGGCACGAGCATCGTGACCTCGGCCGTGCACCAGGGCGCACCGCCGCTCAGGAGCGTGGCCCCGAAGCGGAGGCGACCGCGCGACCGCCCCGGTTCGAGGAGCAGGCGCACCTCGCCGGTCCCGCCCGCGGGGATCGACCGCGGCGCGGACGCGATGCGCGTGCAGCCCGCGCAGTGCGGCACGGCGCGGTCGATCGCCGCCTCCGCCGCGCCCGCGTTGCGCACGAGGACGCTCGCCTGGATCGGCTCGGCGAACGGCGGGTCGATGCGCCCGAGGTCGGTGGCGGCGCGGGGCAGCTGCGCCGCGCCGTCACCGAGGAGCGCCGCCGCAAGGAGCAGCGCAGCCCTCATGCGACCATCGGCCCGGTCGGGCCGGGCGGCAGGGGCGAGTTGGGTCCGCACGGCACGGCGAGCGCATAGGCGTCGGGCGGGATCACCGTGCCGGAGATCACCGCCGTCCGCTTGCACTGGCTCCCGAACGCGCAGTAGTCGCCCAGCGGGGTGCAGCTGCACCGGTACACCGTCACCTCGACCGGGCACGGCTCCACGTTCACCCGGAACCGGCCGCCCTGCGACACCGGCCGGAACGCCTCCGCGAGCACGCCCGGGCTGCCGTCGGTCGCCGTGTCGTTGATGCACGCCGCGTACGAGGTGACGAATCCGCTGTCGCACGTGTCCTCGGGGACGCGGCACACCACGCGCGTGCCCGCACGCACCAGCGGGCAGGTCACGGCCGCGGGCCCCTGCTCGGCATGCGGCCCCGCAACGGCCGGCGGTGCGTCCGGGATCCATGCCATCACGGCCGCGAGCACCGGCGCGGCGAACCATCCTCGATCGGTCCGTTCCATCCCGTCATCCTCCTTCGGTTCCACACGCGGCTGACGGTACGGGCCGTGCGGAAGCGCATCGGTGGGCACGGCAGAAGTTCCCGCTCGGCCGCGCCGGTCGCCGGGCGCGCCGCCGACGGCGGCTCCCCCGCCGGTCCGCGCGCCCGCGGTAAGTTGCCCCGCATGACCGGCTCCGCCTCCATCCGTTCCGTCCTGACCGAGGACCGCGTCTTCCCGCCGCCGGCCGACTTCGCCGCGCGCATGGGCACGGTCCAGGTGCCCGACATGGCCACGTACGCGGCCATGCACGAACGCTCCATGAAGGACCCGGAGGGCTTCTGGGCCGAGGTCGCGCGCGGCTTCCGCTGGTTCACGCCGTGGTCCAAGGTGCTCGAGTGGGAGCTGCCCGATGCGAGGTGGTTCGTCGGCGGCACCACCAACGCGTGCTTCAACGCGGTCGACCGCCAGGTGGAGGAGGGGCACGGCGACGAGACCGCCATCATCTGGGAAGGCGAGCCCGTCGGTGCCGCCGGCCCGGAGGTGCGCCGCATCACCTACCGAGAGCTGCGGGACGAGGTGGCCCGCTGCGCCGCGGCGCTCGAGTCGCTCGGCGTGCGCAAGGGCGACGTAGTCACCATCTACATGGGCATGGTCCCGGAGCTTGCGGTGGCGGTGCTCGCGTGCGCGCGGATCGGCGCGCCGCACAGCGTGATCTTCGGCGGGTTCGCCGCGCAGGCCATCGTCGACCGCGTGCAGGATGCCGCGAGCAAGCTGATCGTCACCTGCGACGGCGCATGGCGGCGCGGTGCGGTCGTGCCGCTCAAGGCGAACGTGGACGCAGCGTGCGAGAAGCTGCCGGACGTGCGGCACGTGCTGGTGCTGCGCCGCACCGGCGGCGACTGCGCCATGAAGCCGGGCCGCGATGCATGGTGGCACGACGTCGTCGCGAAGCAGCCCGCCACGCGCGCGTGCGAGCCGGTCGACAGCGAGCACCCGCTCTTCCTGCTGTACACGTCCGGCAGCACGGGCAAGCCCAAGGGAATCGTGCACACGACGGGCGGCTACATGGTCTACACCGCGGCCACCGCGCGCTGGACGTTCAACCTGGTGCCGGCGTCAGGGCAGGTCTACTTCTGCACCGCCGACCTCGGCTGGATCACCGGGCACAGCTACATCGTCTACGGCATCCTGCCGAACCGCGTGCCCACGGTGATGTACGAGGGCGCGCCGAACTTCCCGGCGGAGGACCGCTTCTGGTCCATCGTGGCACGGCACAAGGCCACGCACTTCTACACCGCGCCCACCGCGATCCGCAGCTTCATGCGCTGGGGCGACGCGCACCCGGCGAAGCACGACCTCTCCAGCCTGCGCGTCCTCGGCACCGTCGGCGAGCCGATCAACCCGGAGGCGTGGATCTGGTACCACGAGCGGATCGGCGGCGGCCGCTGCCCGATCGTCGACACCATGTGGCAGACCGAGACCGGCGGTCACGTGATCACGCCGCTCCCGGGCGCCACGCCGACGGTGCCGGGCAGCTGCACCCTGCCGATGTTCGGCGTGGACGCGGCGGTGGTCGATGACCACGGCCACGAGCAGCCGGCGAACACGGGCGGCCTGCTCGTCATCCGCCGGCCGTGGCCCGGCATGCTGCGCGGCGTGCACGGCGACCGCCAGCGATTCGTCGACACCTACTGGTCGCGCGTGAAGGGCATGTACCTCGCGGGCGACGGCGCGCGCCGCGACTCGCGCGGCTACTTCTGGATCATGGGGCGCATCGACGACGTGCTCAACGTCAGCGGCCACCGGCTCGGCACGGCGGAGGTCGAGAGCTCGCTCGTCGGCAGCAAGCTGGTGGTGGAGGCGGCGGTGGTCGGCATGCCGCACGAGATCAAGGGCACGGGCGTTGCGGCGTTCTGCGTGCTGCACCCCGACCACGCGAAGGACGCGGGCGACCTGGTGCGCCGCCGGCTGATGGACCACGTGGCGAAGGACATCGGCGCCATCGCGCGCCCCGACGTCATCCGCTTCACCAATGCGCTGCCCAAGACCCGCAGCGGCAAGATCATGCGCCGCCTGCTGCGCGACATCGCCGCCGGCAAGGAAACGACGCAGGACACCACCACGCTCGAGGACTTCGGCGTCCTCGCCAAGCTGCGCGAGAGCGACGAGTAAATCCGCTCCTGGTTAGGTTGGCACCAATTGCCTTCTCCAGAGAACTGCCCGGGTCTCTGAATCAGGAAAATGGCGCCACGCTAAGAAGGAGCGGACTTACGGCTTCCCGATCCACCATTCGCGCTCCGGGGCGGCATCGCACCAGCGCGTCATGTCGCGGAGCGCATCGATGCCGAGGAACTCGACCGCACCATCCACGGTGGCCGTGGCCGCCTCCTCGCCGCCGCGCAGGCTGACGCTGCCGCAGCTGGCAGGGTCCTCCGACGAGTACTCCGCGGCCCAGCGCAACGCCGGCGTGTTGAGCCAGGGAGCATCCACTCGGAAGTAGCCCTCGTTCATGGTGCCGTCAGCGGTCGCATTGGTCCGCGCGCTCGCGAACACCACCGTCCGCTGCGGCCGCCGCGCACCCGAGAGCCGGGTCACGCAGTACCTCGCGAACGGGTTGTCCGCGCCGTTGGCAAGCTGCGGATCCGACGGGAACCGCGCCTCGTCCCCGCCGACGAACGCGCTGTTGAGGCCGAAGCTCGGGTAGAGCGAGGCGAAGTAGTAGTACTGGTTGCGGTCCCCCAGCCGGAGCCGCTCGAGGGTGTCCGCGTTCTCGCCGACATAGAGCCGGCGGAAGTCCTGGTCGAGCCACGGCGCGAGGCGCCACGGGTAGCGCTTGCGCACCTCGACGTCGCCGCCGTACGCCTCGGGCGGGATGGGCGCGCCGGTCTCGTCGCGGGCATCCAGCCCGGCACGGAAGCCAGGCAGCACCGCGCCGCCCTGGTCGGCCGCGTAGCCCACCCACGCCGCGGCCACCGCCCGCAGCGCCGCTGCCTCGCGCACCCGCGCCGCGGTGCGGCGCGCACCCAACGCCACGGGCACGAGAATCGCCACCAATACACCGATAATCGCTAGCACCACCAGCAGTTCAACCACCGTGAAGCCGCGCACGCGGGCCACCGTGCGGAATTCCCCCGAACCCGCTGTCCCCGGACCGCGTTCGTACGGAGATTGGTGGAAGCAGCACATGGAACCCTCCATAGTATTCCACCCCCCATGAACGCTCCCCCGACACTCGCCGCACGAGCCGCCACGCGCTCCGCCGCGCCGTTGATCGCCGTCGTCTCGGCAGCGGTCGCCGCGGCCGGCGCCGAGCGCGTTTCGGCCGCGGACACCATCCAGGCGTCGTTCCCCGCGCCCGCGCTCGATCGCTGGATGTACCCGTTCAACTCGACGCCCGGCTCGCGCGCCGTCATCAGCACCTTCGGCAGCACGCCGGGCGCACCGGAGTTCGACAGCCGCGACGGCCAGATGCTGGCGGCCTTCGCCACCGGCTCGCAGGTGCCCATCGGCCAAGGAAACGCGCTGACGGTCACGCGCGCACGGCTCACGGTCGAGGTCTCAAACAACCTGATCTTCGTCTACGACCCGACGCAGGACCCGTGGCAGTGCTTCGTGGCCACCGGCGACCCCGCGTGGACGCCCGACGCAGACCCAGGCCAGCCCGTGGAGTGCCACGGCGTCGGCTTCCGCAACGGCTGGACGGCGACCACCTTCCAGGAGAACTCGCCCTACGCGCCCACCGGCTCCAACCTCCTCTTGCCCGGCATCCGCAACGCATTCGCAGCCGAGGCGCTCTCAGGCGGCATCGTCGCCGACGTGTCCCAGTCGCCGCGCGACCGCCGAGATCCGGTGCCCTTCGCCGTCGGCACCATCGCCGGGCTGGCGCCGGGATCGCTCGTCGCCGCCGGCACGCAGATGACCTTCGACATCGACGTCGCCAACCCGGCCATCCAGGACTACCTCCGCGCCGGCCTGAACGGCGGACGCGTCTTCCTCGCGCTTTCGAGCCTCACGTTCGTGCAGCAGCAGGCGGGCCAGTTCCCGGCGTTCATCGCCAAGGAGAACGTCTACGTGCAGCTGGGAATCTCGCAGCCGCCACGCCTGGAACTGGACGTCGCCACCGGGCCCGCGTGCCGCTTCGCCGACCTCGACTGCAACGGCGCGGTGAACGGCTTCGACCTCGGCTTGCTGCTCGGGGCATGGGGCACCGATGGCAGCACCTCGGGCGCAGACCTCAACCACGACGGCACGGTCAACGGATCCGACCTGGGGCTCCTGCTCGGCGCCTGGGGCTGAGGCCACGATGCCGCGCCCCGCGCCCGCGGAGCGCACCCGGCGCGTCAGCGCACGGCCGCCCGCGGGGCCTGCTCGGAGAGCGCCTCGAGCAACGCAAGCTGCGCCGCACGGATGGTGCGCTCGCCGCTTGCGATCAGGTCACGCGCGATCGACTCCGGCAGCTTCATGCGAGCCGCAACCGCGCCATAGGTGAGCCCATTGCTGTGGTGCAGGCGCAGCGCCATGCGTTCATGGTGCGAGAGCATCTCGAGCACCCGCGCGAGGAACCCGTCGCGAGCCTCGAGCACCTCCGGCAGCAGGACATCGCCACGACCCGCCGTTGTGCA
>Ga0194118_10002393_pt1 | contig 23878 bp, 21 predicted proteins | sample TA2MahsurfametaG_2_FD_148662 | JGI IMG/M metagenome (GOLD analysis project Ga0194118, IMG submission 148662) | Freshwater microbial communities from Lake Tanganyika, Tanzania - TA2015013 Mahale N5 surface | ecosystem: Environmental > Aquatic > Freshwater > Lake | place: Tanzania: Lake...
CGGCCTTGCAAAACGGGGCCAAGCTGTTTGTCAATTACTGCCTGAACTGCCATGGCGCATCGGCCATGCGCTACAACCGGCTGCGCGACATTGGTCTTACCGAAGACCAGATCAAAACCCACCTCATGTTCACCTCCGATAAGGTGGGCGAGCCCATGAAGGTGGCGATTCGTGCCGCAGACGCCAAAGAGTGGTTTGGCGCGCTGCCGCCTGATCTGTCGATCATCGCCCGCGCACGTTCATCGCACGATGGCACGGGTTCCGACTGGCTCTACACCTACCTGCGCGCCTATTACCGTGATGGCACCCGGTCCACCGGTTGGAACAACGCACTGTTTGAAAACGTGGGCATGCCTCATGTGCTGTGGCCGATGCAGGGCTCGCGCGGCGCAACCATCGAAGACGTGCGCGAGTCCCGCGACCCGAAAACAGGCAAGAGCGAAGGTTTCACCAAAACCACAGTCAGCTATGATCCGCAGGGTTTCCGCACTGAAACCACCGAAAAGCTTTCAGGCGGACATCCTCATTCGGGTAAAACAATCCGACTTGGGAAAATCGAGGGCGGCAGTGTGTCCTCGGCTGAGTACGACGCCCAGGTCGGTGATCTGGTCGCTTTCATCACCTACATGTCTGATCCGACCGCGGGAACCCGTGTTCGCTTGGGCGCTTGGGTGCTGATGTTTCTGGCGCTGTTCACTGTGTTCGCCTGGAACCTGAACCGCGTCTATTGGAAAGACGTCAAATAGGCGGCTTTGCCGCCTTCCCCGGCGCGTTGTAAGGTCAGCGCGCTGACCTTGCACCGCATCCTGTTTCGGTCGAGCATTCACGGATACCGCCCGCTATGATGGTCTTGTACTCCGGAACCACCTGCCCGTTCTCCCAGCGCTGCAGACTTGTGCTGTTCGAGAAGGGCATGGATTTCGAAATTCGCGATGTCGATCTCTACAACAAACCTGAAGACATCTCGATCATGAATCCGTACGGCCAGGTGCCCATCCTGGTCGAGCGCGATCTGATCCTGTATGAATCCAACATCATCAACGAGTACATTGATGAGCGTTTCCCGCACCCGCAGCTGATGCCGGCTGATCCGGTCATGCGGGCACGGGCACGCCTGTTCCTGTTTAACTTCGAGCGCGAGCTGTTCATTCATGTGCAGACGCTCGAGCGACGCGATCCCTCGAAGGACGCGCAGAAGCTCCAGGACAAGGCGCGTCAGCAGATTCGTGATCGGCTCACGCAGCTCACGCCGATTTTCATCAAGAACAAGCACATGTTGGGCGAAGAGTTTTCAATGCTCGACGTGGCCATTGCGCCGCTGCTCTGGCGCCTTGATCATTACGGCATCGAAATGCCCAAAACCGCCGCGCCGCTCTTGCGCTACGCGGAACGGATTTTTTCCCGGCCTGCCTACATCGAAGCGCTGACACCTTCGGAAAAGGTGATGCGCCGCTGATCGCCAACGGCGATCCAGGTTCGCGAGCACCCTATGGCTGAGATATCGACCAAGCCTTACCTGATTCGCGCCATCCATCAGTGGTGCGAAGATAGTGGCTATCGTCCTTACCTCGCGGTCATGGTCGATGAACGTACCCTCGTTCCGCGCGAGTTCGTACGAAACGGTGAAATCGTCCTCAACGTGTCGGCCGTCGCCACGCACCGCCTTCAGATCAGCAATGATCTGATCGAGTTCGAGGCGCGCTTCTCGGGTGCGGTACGTCAGGTTTCCATTCCGATTGAAAACGTTTCGGCTATTTACGCGCAGGAAACCGGGCACGGCATGGCCTTCGATGTGCCCAAGCCGCTCGCGTTGCCACCTGAACGCGCCCAGGCGCCTCAGCCGACGAAGGCGGGGGGCAGCCCAGACGTTTCGCCCAAGGCTTCCCCTCGGCCCAAGCTGGTACCAAAGCCTGCAGCCCAGGCGCCGGCCCCTGCCACAGAGCCGCAGGCGCAAACCGCTGCAAGGGCAGATGCTGCTCCGGCAGCGGCGCCCGCGATTTCGCTTGCTCCGGTGGCCGCAGAGCCGAGTGCTCCCGTACCCGGCCCGGCGGCCGCGACGGGCGCGCCTATGCTTCAGGCGGTGGAAACCAATTCGCCAGCCGGGTCGCGCCGCCCCAGAGCCGCCGCGACCAAGCCTCGGCGGCGCGGTAAGCTTTCCGCGGTGTCCGATGATCGATCATCGGAAGGCGGATCGGCAGCGGCGCCTGCATCGGCAACGACCGGGCCTCGGTCAGCAGCACCCGAAACCGCACCGCCTGATGAACCGCCTCCTCCGCCCCCAAGCCGTCCGCGGCTGCAGCGCGTCAAGTAGCGGTTTGGGCGGCGGCGTATCATCCAGCCCGATTCAGTATTCGCCGGCTTAGCTCAGTTGGTAGAGCAACCGCCTTGTAAGCGGTAGGTCACCTGTTCGAGTCAGGTAGCCGGCACCACCTTCTCACTGTTGAATCAAACGGGTGCAATGCCCCACTGCGCCAGCGTGTCGGGCGTCAAGCCCAGCGACCGGAAATAGTCAACCGGCATGACGTCGTAGCTGTTCTCTGGCGCGGCTTGCGCTGACCCCGGGGTCCAGCTGCCGTCGACGTCGCCGGTCAGTACGCCGACAAAATTTATTGGTGCTGAATCCCCCGCGCGTGCAAGCGCCTTCGAGTCTTCCTCAGGCACTGAGTTGCGCGAGTAGCGCGAACCTGATTCAGCTCTCGCAACCGCTGCTGACTCGCCGACGAAGCGCCAGGCTGGCATAACCGCGTCAGTCGCACCTGCGGCGACTTTAAGTATTGCCTCGGCATCGTCTCGTGTGATGGCCCCGTCGCGGTTCATGTCACCTGCTAGCCACTGGAAAGGTGATACGGGAAGCGGAGCCGACGGGGAATCGATAACTGTTGCGTTCACCGATCGACCAACTGCTAGCTTCAGTGCAGCGAGTACGTCAGCCGCGCTTACCGCTCGGGCGGCCTCCTCCGCGGCTGTCTCACGCGTTGCGGCAAGCTGAATCACGCCGTCGAGATTGAGCGAGTCAAGAGCGAATCGCCCATCGATCGCGCTTGAAGTCTGCGGTCCCTGAGACATGCCGGTCTCTGAAGAGCCCTCCGCCCGCGCCTCGATTTGCACCCCATCCAGGAGCACGCGTTGCTTCCAGTGGTAGACGCTGCCAGTGAAGACAGCCGGGCGCACGGCAGCTGTCGGCTGACTAGAGACTTCGTGCTGCCAATTCGCAGCATCGGTGTAAGACGCTCGCACTGAGATCACCTTGTCCGCGTATGCCTGTTTAACGGCGAGCGTATTGGATGTTGCCCCGGCTATGGCGTCTGCCCCAGCAAACCACTGCCACGTGACCTGGGAGACCGCAGGCGACGATACGCCGTTATCTAAGTCGGCGAGCGTATGCGAGGCGGTTAACGTGGCGCCCGCAACCGGGCGACCGTCGACACGAACCGCCCCTGATGGCATGTCATTGATGTCGGCGATGGCGGGGGTGGGCCTGCTTAGTACGTACCCAGCATTCGACCCATCCTGGTAGATCGCAGATACCGAGATCGCTTTTCCCACAAAAGCCTGGCTCAAGAATAGCGAATCGGAGCTCGCACCGACTAGGTGTACACCGTTGACTCGCCATTGATATTCGATTATCGAGACTGCGCCATCGCTGTCCTCTAACGTGTGGCTGGCTACCAGTGTTTGCCCCTGCTCTGCCCTTCCGGTGATCAGAACATCGCCTGATGCTGGACGACGGTCACTAAACGCGAATTGAATGACAACCGGTGAAAGCGGCGCATCGGTTAGCGTGACGCTGCTCGATATCCGCACATTGCCAAGATTCACCTGTTCAATTGCTGAAAGAACGGGATCGCCGTCTAACAACCTCCCGAAAACCGCATAACCGTCATTGACGCCGCTAGCATCAAGACCTGCGCTGTTGTCTCGCAAGTTGAAAAAAAACTCGCTCGTCGCGGTGTTCGGGTCCTTCGACCGCATCATCGCGATAGTGCCGGTTGTGTTGGAAAGCCCGGTGACGTTGGTGCGTTCGAGTGGGATCGCCGCGCTGGGTTTTCTTACCGCGTAGTACAACTGACCGGTCGTCGGATTCTGCTCGATCGCGACGCTTCCAACCAGGACCATCGATCCCGGAGCGACCTTGTGGACGATGCTGCGGTCGTAGAAGCCGCTGTCCACATACTTTAGGAAATTTTCGGCTGTTACTGGCGCCTTCTGGCTCTCCAGCTCGATCAGGATATCCCCATAGTTCGTGCGTATAGATACTCGGGGCAGCATCGATAACGCGCTGGTCGGAGGTGCTTCCGCAGGGGGGCTAGTCACGGTTTCCGCCGTGCCTGCCAGGTCGGTATACCGGAGCTCTGCAACAATACGCTTGCCCGTATAAGCGCTAGAAACCTGAAATGTTGCGGCAGTGGCACCCGGTACCGGAATCCCATCGACCAGCCACTGCCAGCCTGGCGACCCCGGGGCCCCTGTCCCCGGGATTCCATCGATATCCCTGACGTCATGCAATGCGGTCAGTGTTGAGCCAGTCTGTAACGAGCCTGTGATCCAGACCCGGCCGGAGGGCTGATCGTTAGTATTTGCGACACTGATCGGAGCGCTGACAACCACACCGGTGATGCCCGCGCCGTCAGTGTACTGAGCATGAGCGCGGACAGCTTTGCCCACATGGCTCTGGTTCAATGTGAGAACGGAATTGGTCGCACCGTAGATGAACTTGGGCCCCGAGCCATCATCGAGCGTCCAGTAATAGCGGATTGCCCCTGCACCTGAAGTAGGGATCCCATCAATATCCGAAAGTAGCGCTTGGGCGCCCAGCGTTTGGCCTTGGCGCGCCGTACCTGTCACCATCACGTGACCGCTTGGGAGCGCGTTACTTGCGGGAGGTTCAGGGCGTACGTCAATCAATGAGACGGCGACCGTTGGTGGGGATGCACTGGTACCTGTATTGACGACGGGAACAGCCCTTAACTGAGCTAGCACGTCAGCACCGCCAACCACGCGCCCAAAAACCGCATAGCCGTTACCGTCGTTTGCGTTAGCTGCATCAAGGAACAGGTTGTCGACAAAGTTGATGAAGAACTCACTTGTCGCACTGTTGGGCACTTCGGTGCGCGCCATAGCGAGTGTGCCCAATAGATTACTGAGCCCGGTCAAGTTAGTGGGCTCGAGCGGAATCGCTGAAAACCGGGGCAGTCGCTGCTCGTAAGTACCGTTACTCAGCCGATCATAACCACCACCCTGGGCCATGAACGTAGCGATGATCCGATGAAATTCGGTGTTGTCGTAATAGTTCGTCTCTGCGTAGCGAAGGAAGTTCCTCACAGTGATCGGCGCTCGATCGGCCTCGAGCTCTACGATAAGGTCGCCGTACGTCGTTTGCAGACGCATTCGGGGCAGGGGCGTGTAGGCGGAAGGCTCGGCTGTGGCTACGGCGACTGTCACGCTTGCTGCACTGGTAACCGTCTCCTCGGTACCCCCGAGATCGATATATCGGGCAGTTACCGTGATACGGCTGCCTACGTCTAGCACGGTTAGCCGATAGGTAGATCCATTGGCGCCGGGGATCGCGTAACCATCAGAGCGCCACTGATAGCTGACCTGTCCAGGCGTACCCGCAACCGGAATGCCATCGGGGTCGGAGACTTGATTGCTAGCACTGAGGAACTCGCCCGCTCGTAGCGTGCCCATGATGCCTAGTGCGCCAGAAGGGCGAGTATTGACGCGAGTCAGTTCCAGTTCCAACCCATAGTCCGCAGCTGATGCGTCTGACCCGCCAACTTGGAGCAGGTAGGCGCCAGGTAGGGGCGCCTGATTCAGTAGCGGTGTGCCGAGCCGATGTTGCGCGGCCACACCACTTGACAGCGTCAGGGGTCCGTCTGCCGTTATGGATCGAATTGACCAGGGGACCGTCGCTGTCGAGCTATCTGCGCGAAGGTCTACGAACTGCAGCCGCGTCAAACGATGACCCGCTGGTACTGTGATCTGTAATCCATCGGTATCGCCCGCGGAGAGCGACCCGGTCCACAGCGCCTTAGTTGATCCTGACGGCACCTCCGCAGCACCTGCGTCCGCAGCGCTAAAGTCAGCTACCTCGGAGATCAGCAGGCCTTGCGACTCGACTGAGCTGACCGCCAGCGAGGCATCCGAAAAATGAAGCAGCTCAACTGAACGCATTTGATCGAGCTCTTGTCGTGACGCGCTCACTGCCGCAATGTTGAATTGGTCTGGCGCTGCATATAGGCGCCAGCCCTGGACTGGGCCGGCGAGGCGGACAGTGTCGACCCCGGAGCCGCCATCGAGGAAATCTGATCCTGTGCCACCGTCCAACACGTCATCACCTTCTGATCCAGCCAACAGATCCCGTCCGTCACCGCCCTCAAGCGTGTCATTGCCGGCCGCACCCTCGATCGTATCCAGACCCATTCCGCCCCGAATCTGGTTTGGCAGCGCATTACCAGCCAGACGGTCATTGAACGCCGAGCCAAGCAGCGCCTCGATTTCAGTACCGAAGTTTATGGTGACTTGCGCCGCTTCTGTGATCGTTGACGCTCGGTCGGAGCCAATAAATCCCCAGTAGCCGGGCTCAAGACTGACATCGGCGCTCAGCGGCACAGAGGAGAGATCGATCAGATCCGATCCGCCGCCGTCCCAGATAAAACTCGGTGCAGTGAGCGAGACCGTGTATCGATCGGCGCCCGAGCGTACTGCGGGATTGGGTCCGTACAGATACTGAAGCGCGGCGATATCGAGCGGACCGAGACGAAGCTGGTAATCGGCCGTGGTTGCCGTGTAGCTCATCATGGTCCAACTGGAGCGATCTTCCGAAGCGCTCAGGTAGGGCGCCTCGGCAACCTCTCCAGACGCGTCTGGGGCGCTGAACGGATGTTTAAGGCCTAGCGCGTGGCCGATCTCGTGGACGAGCACGTAGGCCCCGCGACTACCGTCCGTAAGCGAAGCTGTGCTGCTGGACGCACCATTGAGAAACACGTCGCTTCCGAGCCACTCTCCCAGCGGCTGCACGGCATAGCCTGCGGAGCCGGTCTGATTATTGATCGCAAACGACAGGAGGTCGTCCGCGGCGGGGCTGGCAACCCGAACGAAGCGTAATCTGCTTGATGAGGCGATCAGAGAAAGAGCCGATTCGGCGCTTGCGATCTGGCTGGCCGAAAATCCCTGAAACCCTTCAGTGTAGCGCGCGTCTAGGTAATCAGGTGACTGCTGAGGGAACGCGTAGAGATAGGTTTTTTCGTCACCGAGCATGAGCCGGAAGCGATGCCCTGCGCCTCCATCGGAAACCAATGCCGAGATCCAGTAAGGCAGCGCTGAGGCGTTCAGCGCCCGGGTGACGTTCTCGATACCGCTGGGCAGCTTGGTAGCCGGGGAAAGCACAGTTGCGCTGTCCGTTCCGCCCAAATCTTGAATGGGCGTGTCGGCGCGGGTGATGGTGTACTGATCGTCGCCTGCGCCTGATGTGATTGCGACACGCGACATCGGGCCTGTCATGAAGCGGTTGTTGCCACCGAGATCCAGGATGTCGAAGTCGCCCGACAACGCCGATACATCGATCACCGTATCGCCATCACCTCCCAGGATAATGCTTGACGACGTATCCTCAAAAAGATCGAAGGTTTCGAAAGCCGTGGTGACTCGTGGCGCAGGTAACGCAGTGGCCTTGAGCAGCAGATACTGGTTGCTGGCGATGCGTTCGCTCAAATTGAACACCAGCGACCGATCGCTGACCTCAGGCGCGCCGGCGAGGGAGATGGGTTCAAGTATTGACCCGTGGCCGCGCTGGATTGAAAGATTGCCGTTCCAGCTGATCGATTGGATCGGCGTGTCGAAAATCACCTCGAGGCGGGTGTCGCTCAGTGTGTAACTCACCAGCGAGGCAGGCTTGTTGCGGCCACTGTCAGCCTGCACTATCAGCGCGTAGCTACCAGTGGCCGGAGTGCCCGTGCTGGTAGCGGGGGATGCGCTTACCTCGAGAAACCAGCGCCCGTCGGTCTGCGGCGTAAACTGAATCAGCGCATCGGTTCCGACGTAACTGTCATCATCAGCTGCCACCGGCCGACCGTTTGAGTCGAGCAACCGGAGGCGAGCATCACCGAGTGCGGTAATACCAAGCGGCGCCAACAGGGTATCAGCGATGAATCGATAACTGACACCCGGCTCGAGTGTGACCGCAAACCAGTCCGCATCACCTAAAGTTTCAATGCGGCCAAGGATACGGTCTCGCACCGGCGCGACACCGGCGGTCAGAACGCTCGCCGCGTAGTCATCGGACGCCTGTGCGCTTGATGCGCGACTCAGTAGCGCAGAGAAGGATGAGGGGAATTCGATGAACGCAGACATCGTCGATGGGCTGCCGTCTCGACGAGTCCGCCAGCTGCAATCGCTACAAACCTACTGATTCAGGACCGTGATACTAACCCGGCGATTACGGGGATCAGCCGGATTGGATGGGATGAAGGGAACCGTATCGGCCACCCCCTCGAGGCGCTCGAACCGCCGGGTGGGTACGCCGTTCGCCTCCATCAGGCGACGCGTCGCGTCGGCCCGCTCGGTGGAAAGAGTCCAGTTGTTACGACCCGTTCCAGGTGCAAATCCAATGCTGTCGGTATGGCCGCGAACAGCTAGCTTGTTGGGCACATCGCGCAGCGACTTAGCCACCTCGGCAAGCAGGGCCGCCGCCCTGGGTTCGACGTCAGAGGTGCCCAGCCGGAACATGGAGAAATCAGCCTTGTCGATGATCTCGATGCGCAGGCCCTCTTTTTCCCGCGACACCTGAACCTGATCCTGCAACTGCTTCAACTGAGGGTTCTCAGAGAGCTTTTCTTTGAGCTCTTCCTGGAGCTTTTCAAAGTTGGCGTCGTCTTCGATGCGTTTGGGCCCCCGCGAGGGGTCATTCGAGGGGGCGTCTTTTTGTGGCCCCTCTGCATTTTGTTCTTGCTGAGATTCGCCCTGGTCGGTGCTGGGCCCGCCCTGGGCCCGCGGCGTGAGGCGCTCCAGCATCGCAGTTTGCTTGGCAGTGAAGGGAAAGCCGTCTGGGTCAATGATGGAGCGGCCACCCAACAGGCCGTCTGACCCGGCAAGCTCGCCAAACTTGATCTGGCTGTGCGAGGCGGGCCTGAAATACTCGGCGATGCTCTTTCGCTGGTCGCTGTTGGTGGCGCCTAGCAGCCACATCAGCAGGAAGAACGCCATCATGGCCGTCATCATGTCGGCCAGCGCGATCTTCCAGGCACCGCCGTGTGCACCGCCATGACCCTCTTCGACGATGATCTTGCGGATGATCGGCCGCTCGGCGGCCGGCGGTGCGGCGCCCTCTGCGGGCGATGCGCCATTGGCCGCGGCGGCGTCGGCCGGGGCGTTGGCTTCGGCCATCAGCGCGCTCCGCTGTCAGCGTTACCGATCATCAGCCGCCCCGCAGGCTGTCGAATACTTCAGAGAACGACGGCTGATTATGGTGGCTGATGCAGGCCCGCGCGGCTTCAATGACAACCGGCTGAGGATGCCCTTTCAGGTTGGCTACCAGCATCTGGTGGATCACGTTGTAAACCTGCGATTCTTCGTCGAGGATTTGACCCAGCCGGCCAGCGAAGGGCTCGAACAGGCCGTAAGACATGAACACGCCCAGCATGGTTCCAACCAGCGCGGCGCCGATTAGCGCGCCCAGCACGGCGGGCGGTTGGTCGATCGCACCCATGGTTTTAATAACGCCCAACACGCAGGCAACGATACCCAGCGCCGGCATGGATCCCGACATCGTTGAGAGCGCTGCCGGCGCGCGCATCGCCTCATGATGGTGCAGCTTGATGGCGGTTTTCATGATGTCATCGACTGCGTCTGGATCGAGATTGCCCTGCGAAATAATAGCCAGCCGCAACGGATCGCAAATCATCTGGACGATCGAGTGATCTTTAGCAAGCTTCGGGAACTCGCCAAAAATCGGACTTGAGTCCGGATTTTCGACATGCGCCTCAAGTGCGACCACCCCCTCCTTCTTCATCACTGCCAGAAGCTTACCCACCAGCACGATGAGGTTCAGGTAGTCCTCCTGCTTCCATTTGGGCCCGGATATGCATTTAGCGATACCGCCCATCGCCGATTTGAAAATGTCAAAGCTGTTGCCAATCAACGAGGCGCCAATGGCCGCACCCGCGATGATGAAGATTTCGAACGGCGCTGCCTTGATGATCGGCGCCATCTTGCCGCCGGCCATCACATAGCCCCCGAGCACCGCGCCGAACACAACTACAAGACCGACGAAGAAGAACATGGCGAGCCCTCAAGACTTAAACAGGCACCACACCCCGATGCACCAGCCTATGGCCAGCTGCAAACCCAAATCAATCAGGTTGCCGAGTATGGCGACGGGTACCCCAAGGTAGGCGATGCACAGGACCAATCCCGCGAGGGTAAGCCTCGGTTTCGGGATATCGTGGCCCAGAACCACGTGCCGCCCTGTTTTTTCCGTCCTGGCCAAACTCAGCTGTGGTAAGGGGGGTAATCGGCATGAGGCCCGGGTTCTTGACCGCACGGCGGACCCGACATGGAAACTTGCTTAGTATATCGGCATGAAGCTGATCTGGGATCCTGACTCCCACAAAGTTTGGGATGTGTTCCACCGCGACCACCGCGGCGCACTCCAACAGAGCTGGGGCTATGGCGAGGCGCTCGCCCGTCTGGGCGTGCGGGTACATCGCGCCGTGGCCGAGGTCGATGGTCAGGCGGTTGGAATCGCACAGTTCATTTGTCGACGGATTCCGGGGTATCTGTCCCTGTCCTCCTGCACCCGGGGGCCGGTCTGGAGCCCCGATCTTGATGCGGCGTCACGCCGCGCCCTGTACCGACAACTCAAAGCCGAGCTGCCTGCACCGCGCTTGCGGGTCACGCTGTTTTCGCCAGACCGACCCGCAGCGGAACTCGCGCCCGCTGAAGTGGCAGGGCTCAGACGCGTCATGACCGGCTACTCCACGGTGATGATCGATCTGACCCAGCCCCTGGAGGCCGTGCGCGCGGCGTTCGACAGCAAATGGCGCAACCGGCTGGTGAAGGCGGAAACCGAGAAAGCGCTGCAGGTGCACGTCAACTCGAACGTTACCAAGTGCCGGGAGCTGCTCGACCGCGAGGGGCGTCAGCGCGAATCCCGTAATTTTCACGGCCTGCCCACCGATTTCGTCACGCACTGGATCGATGCTGCACCATCGCCCGCCGCTGCATTTGTCATTGCGCGCGCCGACTTTCAAGGCAATACGGTGGCGGCGATGTTGTTTTTGCTCCACGGAAGCGTGGCCACCTACCACATCGGTTGGGCAGATGATGTTGGCCGAGACATGAATGCGCATAACCTGCTGCTCTGGCGCGCGTCGCACCTGCTGAAGGAGCGAGGCATCGCCTTGCTCGACCTGGGAGGCGTCAACACCCATTCCCTACCCGGCATTTCGCGCTTCAAGCTCGGTACAGGCGGTGCGGTACGGTCGCTTGCCGGCACCTACTGCTAAAGGGATTCGTCGGTGGTTAAAGTAAGAGAAGCGAGATGAGAGGCTGCGTCTGGGTAGCGGGCCTGGCCAGCATCGTGGCGCTGTGGGTCTGTCCTGCTGCGACCGCACAGCCAGGCGAGCCCCCCTGGGAAAAAATCGGTGAAACGCCGGTGCTGACGCTCTACATGGATCGCTCGACCGTACAACGCGACGGAACCATCCGACGGGTCATTGAAATGCAAGACCTGAAGGTGCCCGACCCGGATGGCGTGTTGTCTAGGCGCTACACCAACGAATACGACTGCGACAACCAGATGCACCGGATTGGCCGGATGACGAGCTGGTCCGGCGCGCGGCTCACCGGCCGCAAGGTGTTCGATCTGAACGAATGGGGCTACTGGCGCAAGGTTCCGCCAAACGGACTGTTCACCGTTGGCTTCAAGCTGCTCTGCCCGCCCCGGGCGGGGGAATCGCTGAGTCCTTGAATGAGGGCGCCTTGACCCGCATCAGGAACCGTTCAAGCTGGTCTTTGCTGATGCCGATTGGCGTTCGCAGCTGATAAAACCGAACCTTCTCAGTACACGGCGGGATCGGAAGCGTGCCTTCGTAAGCCTGATAGCCGAGATTTTCCGGCAGCAGCTGCGTGGGATCGATTGAGACGTTTGAGATGGTGGCCTCGGGCGCGCCCTTGTTGGGCAGGTTGTTCCAGATCTGCCAGATGGTGCGGTGCTGAAAGGCAGACTCCCGAATCGGAACCGACACCACCACGGTTTGGCCCGATGCAATTTGATGCACCAGATGAGCAACCAGTGCAACCGGCTTGCCGTCAATCTGCCCCCCCTCGGGCCGATGAAACTGAATGCGAATCAGGTCGAAAATTTCTGGACCGATTTTCAGCGTGCTTCCGGCGGCAGCGGTGACGATGACCGATTGACCATCATTGGTGACACGCAGCACGCCGGGCCGATAGCGCGTTTCCAGCGGCAGACGGGCGGCCTGCGCCTGATCAAGCTGCCGGTTGGGGCCGGGTGCCGGGCAGGCTTGGGCAACCCCTCCCTGCTTAGGCGCTTCGGCTGACTTCTGCTGTGACGCGAGCAGCGCATTCTGTGCGGCGAGCTCGCGAAGCTTCTCCTCCAGGGCCTCGATCTCGCCCTTCTGCGTTTTGATTTGCGAGCGCAGTTCTTTGGCCTGAGCCCCAGAGCGCTCGAGCCGTTCGCGCAGCTCGGACGCCTGGCGCGCTTTCACGAAGGAAAGCGTGGCCAGTACCGCGACGATGATCACGGTCAACAGAATTAGCGCCAGGCGAAGAATGGCTTTCATGGTCGATGTCCTGGAGTCTGGGGGCGGCCAGCTTTGGCGGCCGACCGCAGCGAAGCAAACGGATGAATTACAGCTTTCGGTTGAAAACGCGCAAGCGCTGCCGGCGAACCGCTGCTAGTATCATCGGCACCGGACTGCGTGGCTTGAGTGCCATTATGAATAAATTACTAGGTGGAATCGTCATCGGAGCGCTGCTGACAGCCAGCATCTACGGATTGGTGCATGTCATGCTCGACGAAAGCAGTGCGCCCGATATTCCCCAGGACATCCTCGCCCAGCGTCGCACGGGCATGATGGACCTCATCTGCGAGTTGCAGCTCGATCTTGACGGGCAGCTTGCGCTTGGCATCAATGCCAACGAGCCGGCGCGCATGTCGCTCGCGCAAATCGATTTCGATCGCAAGTCAGGTTGGTACCAGGGCAGGCTGGCAATCTCCGAGGGGCGGGCGGGCAATCTCACGGTGGTGGGGCCGCGTCTGATCGTCAGCCGGCCAGCCATGTTTCAGCGCTTCGGTGTCACCATCAGCAAGGAAGATTTCGTCATCGATCGCAGCAACGGCTCGTTTACCCAAAGCATCAGCACACAAGATGGCCGCACCATCACGCTGATACGCGGCACCTGCGCGCAGGTCATCAAACCGCCGTTCTAAGCCCAACCGGCGCTGCCGCTGATGCTGCGGCGCAACACGGTGATCCGCTGTGCGCGTATACTCCGCGGTTGCAAACACCCAGTCCGTTTGCCCTCCCTCTCCTCCCCGACGATCCCCTCCGTCTTCCCGACTGGTGCCGCAGCCTCGATGGCTGGTCGGCAGGTCGACGCAGTGCATCGCCTTGACGGAACTCCATGAGCTTTTCTTCTCTCGGTCTCGCCGAGCCGCTGGTTCGCGCGGTATCGGAACTGGGTTATTCCCAGGCCACACCCATCCAACAACAGGCTATTCCCGCAGTGCTGGCAGGCGGTGACCTGCTCGCTGCTGCCCAAACCGGTACCGGCAAAACCGCCAGCTTCGTGTTGCCGATTCTTCATCGGCTGTCGCAGGCGCAACCGGCACCGGGTGCGGCACCCGCTGCTGCGCTTAACGATTCGGGCGATCGTCGTGATTCTCGCGGCGGACCGCGTGGGGGCCGAGCCCCCCGTGTGCCCACCATCCGAGCCTTGATTCTGACGCCTACCCGCGAGCTGGCGGCCCAGGTCGAGGAAAGCGTACGCGAATACGGTCGCCACCTGCCGCTTCGCTCAATGGCGATGTTCGGCGGGGTCAATATCAACCCGCAGATTGAGCGGCTGCGTGGCCGTGTTGACGTGCTGGTCGCAACGCCCGGGCGATTGCTCGACCACGTTTCTCAGCGAACCATCGACCTGTCAGCCGTCGAAATCCTGGTGCTCGATGAAGCCGACCGGATGCTCGACATGGGGTTCATTTACGACATCCGGCGCGTACTGTCGCTGCTCCCCAAAAAGCGGCAGAACCTGCTGTTTTCCGCGACGTTTTCCGATGAGATCCGTTCGCTTGCCAACGGGCTGCTTGATCGGCCGTCCAGTATTGAAGTTGCGCGCCGGAATGCGCCGGCCGAGGCGGTTGAGCAGAGTGTGCTGCTGGTCAATCGTGACGCCAAGCGCGAGCTGCTCGCCCATCTGATTCGCGAGCGTGCCTGGTTTCAGGTACTGGTGTTTACGCGCACCAAGCATGGCGCCAATCGCCTGGCCGAATATCTGGAGAAGGCCAACATCAGTGCCGAAGCGATTCATGGCAACAAGAGCCAGAATGCTCGAACCCGTGCGCTTGCCGGGTTCAAGGACGGTTCGCTCCAGGTGCTGGTTGCCACCGATATCGCCGCGCGCGGTATCGACATCGACGAACTGCCGCATGTGGTCAACTTCGAGCTGCCCAACGTGGCCGAAGACTATGTGCACCGGATCGGCCGCACCGGTCGCGCCGGGGCGGCGGGCCAGGCCCTGTCGCTTGTGTGCGTGGACGAGTTTGACTTCCTGCGTGGCATTGAAAAGCTGATCGGACGAACGCTGCCCCGGGAAACGGTCGCAGGCTTCGAACCCGATCTGAGCGTGCGGCCCGAACCGATTCAGCTGGGCGGCGGACGAACCATGCGCCCCGAGCGGGGGGGTGGCGCCCCCCATGGAAAACCGCGAGCCCGGCCCGCGGCCAATAACGGCGGGCCGCGTGGCGCGTCGCCAAAGCCTTCGTCGTATTCGAATGCGCCGTCTCGCTCAGGCGGGCCCTCGCACGGATCGGCACCTGCTCGAGGTGGCGTTGCGCCCTCGCGGTCGGCTGCCCCGTCGCGCTCAGCAGCGCCCCGCTCCGCACCGGCGGCTCCGTCGGGGCAGGGGTTCGGGAACACGCGTGCGCCTGGACGCGGATTGCGGGGGCGCTAGCATTCGGGATCACACCGATCAGGGAGACTGCCTTGAGTGACCAGACGCTGTCGGGCCTGCGCAAAGATTACGAGCGCGGTGAGTTTGACGAAACCATGGCTGCGCAGGCGCCGCTGGATCAGTTTCGCCAGTGGCTGGACGAAGCCATCGCAGCCAAGGTTCCAGAACCCAATGCGATGACGCTCGCAACGGTCGGTGCGAACGGTAGGCCTTCAACGCGGGTCGTACTCATCAAGGGGTTCGATTCGCGGGGCCTCGTCTGGTATACGAATTATCAAAGCCGCAAGGGGCGTGAGTTGGCCGGCAACCCCCATGCGGCGCTCCAGTTTCACTGGGTCGAACAGGAGCGGGTGGTTCGAATCGAGGGGCGGGTCGAGTTCAGCGATCCGGTTGAGGCCGACGCCTACTACGCGTCGCGCCCGCTCGCCTCACGCATCGGTGCCTGGGCATCCGAGCAGAGCGAAGTGCTGCCCTCTCGGGCGGATCTGGTCAAGCGCACTGCCGAAATGGGTTTGCGCCACGGCCTGAACCCGCCGCGGCCGCCGCACTGGGGCGGCTATCGGCTGGTTCCCGATTATTGGGAGTTCTGGCAGGGGCGCCGATCACGACTGCACGACCGAATCTGCTATCGCATGCAACCCGACGGCAGCTGGACAAGGCAGCGGCTGTCACCCTGACGGGAACAGGCGGTGCGCGTACCGGTTATTTGACCAGCAGCGTTGGAACTGACGACAGTTCAATCACGCGCGACGCGACGGACCCCACCAGCAGATCGGCGAGCGAACTGCGGCCCTTCGAGCCCAGAACAATCATGTCGAAGCGGCCACGTGCGGCCGCATCGGCGATTTCGGCGGCGACATGACCGCGCCGAATGATCATGTCGTGCGCCACCTTGGCTTTATCGAGTGCGCGACGCGCGGCGGCGAGATCTTTTTCGGATTCGTCGCGCAGATAGTCGTCGATCGCGTCTTTGCCCACAAAGCGACTGGCGTGGCGTAGCGCCACGTCTTCATGAACGCTGATGAGCGTGATGCGGCTTGGGTCGCTCATAGCGCCCACCAGGCGAATCGCATAGCGCACCGCACGGAGCGAGTTCTTGGAGCCATCGCAGGCGACCAGCAGTTTCATTCAGATTCTCCCTTGGATTGATCGCGAATTCCTGTCCAGCGTGGCGCGTACCGCTGCGACACGCCGATCAGATCGAGCATGCGTGCGCAGGTATGGTCAACCAGCTGTTCGATGCTGGCTGGGCGCAGGTAAAACGCCGGCACCGGCGGAAAGATGACGCCTCCCATTTCCGTGACAGCCGCCATATTTCGCAGATGCGCGAGGTTAAGCGGAGTTTCGCGTACCGCAAGCACAAGCCTGCGACGCTCTTTGAGCATCACATCGGCGGCGCGCGTGATCAGATTGTCCCCATAGCCGTGGGCGATCGCCGCAAGCGTCTTCATGGAGCAGGGGGCGATCACCATGGCCTCGATGGGATACGAGCCCGATGCGATGCAGGCGCCCACCTCTCGAACGCCGTGCACCACATCGGCCAGCGCCTCGACCGCCTGGCGGCCTCGCCCGGTCTCCTGCTCAATAGTGAGCCAGCCGGCGGGTGATACCGCCAGATGCGTTTGAATGTCGCCCACTTCGCGAAGCATCTCGAGCAACCGGATTCCATAGATGGCGCCGGAGGCACCGGTCATGCCAACTGTGATCTGACGTGGATTCATCAGGCCATTGTAGCGGCAGGTACCTGGCACAGCATGCAGGATCGCCCGGGCGTCTGGGGTGGCGCCCCAGCCGCCTCTGGTAGAAGTTCGACCTTGATCAACCCTTTGGTTTTCGGGGAAGACCAAACCGATGCAGCGATAATCCGCGCCGTCCACCACACGCACACAGGAGGAAAGCGCCATGAATCGCCGAACACTGATTGCTGCTCTCGCGGCCTCGCTACCCGCGCTGGCGACCAGTCCTCGTGCGCTCGCCGATACGCTCTCAGCGCGTCCGGTTCGAATCGTTGTCCCCTTTGGTGCGGGTGGCATTGCCGATCTCACGGTGCGAGCGGTCGCGCAGGCGATGGGCGAGCAGTTGAAGACTCAGATCGTCATTGAGAACAAACCCGGCGCGGGCGGCATCGCAGCGGGCGAAACCGTTGCCCGAGCAGCGCCCGATGGCCACACGCTGCTATTGATGTCCAACGGGAATGCGGTAAGCGTCAACCTGTTCAAGTCGCTGCCGTTTGACACGGTGCGCGACTTCGCGCCGATCTGCGGGCTTGGCAGTTTCGGTCTGGGCATTGTGGTGCCGGCCAACTCGCCGCACCGCACACTCGCGGAACTGCTCGCCCATGCGCGGGCCAATCCCGGCAAGCTCAACCTTGGCACGATCAACATCGGCAGCACCCAGAACCTGGCAGGTGAGTTGTTTCGCACGCGCGCCGGCATCAACGCCCAGATCATCCCGTTCAATGGAACGCCGGCGCTGCTCACCGCGCTGCGGGGCGGCCATGTGGATGCGGGCGTCGAGATTCTGGGGCCGCTCAAGTCGCAGCTCAATCCCGGCGGCGTGCGTCTGCTCGCGGTCACCTCAAGACGACGCGCGGCCGAGTTCCCCGATGTGCCCACAGCCGCCGAGGCGGGTGTGGCCGACTATGAAGCGTCGTCATGGAACGCGTTGGCAGCGCCTGCGCGCACGCCACAGCCCATCATCGCGCAGCTGAATCAGGCCGCGCGCGCCGCACTCGATTCACCCGATGTTCGCAAACGGTTTGCCGAACTCGGGGTCGAGTCCATTGGCGGGACGCCGCAGGCGCTCGCCGAGCTCTTGTCGGGCGAAATCCGCCGCTGGGGCGATGTCATCGAGCGCGCGGGTATTCCGAAGCAGTGAGCGGCGAGTTCCCCCGGGGCGCCAGACGCGGGCTCGAAGCACCTTCGCGCCGGGTCGACGTAAAATCGCGCTGCACGCCATTGGGGGGTCAGACCGACCCTCTGTGGGCGCTCCTACGATGCTGGAGCTCTGATGATCATCGATTGCCACGGACACTACACGACCGCACCCAAGGCGCTGGAAGACTGGCGAAACCGTCAGGTTGCGGCGCTCGGTAACCCAGCCGCCATGCCCAAGGTTTCCGAACTCGTCATTGGCGATGACGAGTTGCGTGAATCCATCGAGGCGAATCAGCTGAAGAAAATGCGCGAGCGTGGGTCTGACCTCACGATCTTCTCGCCACGTGCAAGCTTCATGGCGCACCATATCGGCGACTTTGCGGTGAGTTCAACCTGGTCGTCGATCTGCAATGAACTCATCTACCGCGTCACGCAGATGTTTCCCGATCAGTTTGCGGGCGTGGCAATGCTGCCCCAGTCGCCCGGCGTCCGGCCGGAAACCTGTGTCGCCGAAATCGATCGCTGTATCCGCGAATACGGGTTTGTCGGAATCAATCTGAATCCGGATCCGTCGGGTGGCCACTGGAAAGAGCCGCCGCTGTCCGATCGCTGGTGGTATCCGATCTATGAAAAGATGGTCGAGTACGACATCCCGGCCATGGTTCACGTGAGCACCAGCTGCAATGCCTGTTTTCACACCACGGGCGCGCATTATCTGAACGCCGACACCACGGCCTTCATGCAGTGCCTCACGTCGAACCTGTTCAAGGATTTTCCCACGCTCAAGTTTGTGATTCCGCATGGCGGTGGGGCGGTGCCTTATCACTGGGGACGGTTCCGCGGTATTGCGCAGGACATGAAGCTGCCGCCGCTGACCGAACACCTGCTGAAAAATATTTTCTTTGATACCTGCGTCTATCACCAGCCCGGCATCGATCTGCTGCTGAAGGTCATTCCTGATGACAACATCCTGTTTGCATCGGAGATGATCGGCGCGGTGCGCGGCATCGACCCTTATAGCGGCCATGAATATGACGACACCCGGCGCTACATCGATGGCGCGAGCCAGCTCTCACAAGCACAGCGCACCAAGATCTTTGAGACCAACGCCCGCCGCGTCTATCCCAGGCTCGATGCGCAACTGAAGGCGCGCGGTCGCTAGCCTGTCTGCCCTGGCACCCCTTTCACGGAGACCGTATCAATGAGCCAGCCGATGAACAACCTCGGTGTTGTCGTTCGCAACACCCAGCGCCCCACGCTTGATGAAATCGATCGACTGGGCGCCTTTGGCGTCGCAACCATCCATGAAGCCATGGGTCGCGTCGGCCTCATGAAGCCTTACATGCGTCCGATTTACCCGGGCGCACGGGTCTGCGGCGCTGCGGTCACGGTGCTGCTGCAGCCTGGCGACAACTGGATGCTGCATGTGGCGGCGGGTGAACTCAAGGAGGGCGATATCGTGGTCGCCGCCTGCACGACCGACAACGAGGACGGCATGTTCGGCGATCTGCTTGCCACGTCGTTCCGGGCCCTGGGCGCGCGAGGGCTGATCATTGACGCAGGTGTGCGTGATGTTCGTGACCTGACCGAGATGAAGTTCCCGGTGTTTTCGCGCGCAATCAATGCACGCGGCACGGTCAAGGCAACGCTCGGGTCGGTCAACATCCCGGTGGTGTGCGCGGGCGCGCAGGTCAACCCCGGTGACATCATCGTGGCTGACGACGATGGCGTGGTGGTCGTGCCGCGCGCGCTTGCTGCTCAGGCGGCGGAAGCCTCCGCCGCACGGGAGGCCAAGGAGGCCGATAACCGCAAACGGCTTGCCGCTGGCGAGCTTGGCCTTGATATCTACAAGATGCGCGAACCGCTCGCGCGCGCCGGCCTGCGCTACATCGAATGAGTGCGCCTGGCCACGCCGCGCCCGCGGGCGCCGATCCGAGGAACTGGCGCATCGGGTTTGTCGGCTACGGCGAAGTGGGCCGCGTTCTGTCGGAAGATCTGCGCGCCCACGGTATGGCGGTCAGTGCGTTCGATCTCAAACTCGGCACGCCCGCGGAAGGCCCGCTTCGCGAGCATGCAGCGCGGCATGGCGTTGGGCTTGCTGCGGATACCGCTGCGCTGGCGGCGGGGGCTGACTTCATCATCTCAGCGGTGACCGCCAGCCAGGCGGTCGCGGTTGCTCAAGCGTGTGCCAACGCAATCCGGCCAGACGTGTTTTTTCTCGATTTCAATTCGGCTTCGCCCGGCGCCAAACAGCGGGCGGGTGCGCTGATCGATGGGGCGGGCGGCCGCTATGTGGAGGGCGCGGTCATGACCTCGCTGCCGCCCTATCGCATTCGCGTACCCCTTCTTCTGGGCGGCGCGCATGCACAGGCACTGCAGCCGCTTCTTGCCGCGCTCGGATTTGATGCGAAGGCGGTGTCGGATCAATTGGGCGTTGCCTCGGCCACCAAGATGTGTCGCAGCATCATGATCAAAGGGCTCGAGGCCATGGTGATCGAGAGCTTCACCACCGCGCGGGCTTACGGCGTTGAACGTGAAGTGCTCGCCTCGCTCACTGAAACCTTTCCCGGTATCGATTGGGAGAAGCAGGGCGATTACTTTTTCATGCGCGTGATTCAACACGGTCGACGTCGCTCTGAAGAAATGCGCGAGGTGGCGCAAACCGTTCGCGAAGCCGGGCTCGAGCCGTGGTCGGCCTCTGGCACTGCCGAGCGTCAGGCCTGGGTCGCCGACCGCGCCGACGAGGCGCTCTTTGGCGAGCGTTCGAAGGGGGGCCGGTCCTGGCGCGAGCATGCTGATCGGATCCTTGAGCAGATTCGGTCTGATAACGACAAGAGGTGAGCATGGATCCTGACTGGCTGGTGTTTCATCCGAACCCTTCGCGCCCGAGCTTTCGCGTGCCCGCCGGTGCGGTTGATGCGCACTGCCATGTGTTTGGCCCGGCTGCGCAGTTTCCCTACGCACCCGAGCGCAAGTACACACCATGCGATGCGTCGAAAGATCAGCTGTTTGCGTTGCGCGATTTTCTCGGGTTCGAGCGCAACGTGATCGTTCAGGCCACCTGCCATGGCACCGACAACCGGGCGCTGGTCGATGCGCTGGTGCACTCGGGCGGACGCGCGCGCGGCGTCGCCACAGTCAGCCGTGATGTCACCGATGCCGAACTGCACGCGATGCACGAGGCCGGCGTGCGTGGCACGCGATTCAACTTTGTTCGCAGGCTGGTCGACTTTACGCCTCGCGAAGTGCTCACTGAGATCGCGCACCGGATTGCGCCGCTTGGTTGGCATGTGGTCATTTACTTTGAGGCGCAGGATCTGCCTGAGCTCTGGGATTTCTTCACCACACTGCCCACCACCGTGGTGGTCGACCATATGGGTCGACCCGATGTCAGTAAGCCCGTCGACGGGCCTGAATTCGCGCTCTTTCTGCGCATGCTCGCCGAGCATCCGAACATCTGGTCAAAAGTGAGCTGCCCCGAGCGGCTGTCGAAGTCGGGCCCGCCCCGCTACGACGACGTGGTGCCGTTTGCGCGTCGCATCGTGGAAACCTTTCCGGATCGGGTGCTTTGGGGCACCGACTGGCCGCATCCGAACTTGAAATCGCACATGCCTGATGACGGGCTTCTGGTTGATTATGTGCAACGGATTGCGGTGACGCCGGGGCTTCAGCGCAAACTTCTGGTCGACAATCCCATGAGGCTCTACTGGGCCGATTGATCGATCAATTTAGCGGGCTAACCGAGAGAGCCAACCGACATGGCGCTGCATAAACCCTACCTCGATATTCCGGGCACGACGATCTTCGATGCGGATCAGTCGCGCATGGGTTATCACCTGAACCAGTTCTGCATGTCGCTCATGAAAGCGGCCAGTCGCGAGCGCTTCAAAGCCAATGAACGCGCCTATCTCGATGAGTGGCCGATGACTGAAGCGCAGAAGCAGGGTGTGCTCGACCGCAACTACAACCAGCTGATTTCGCTCGGCGGAAACGTGTATTTCCTGGCGAAGATTTTTTCGACCGACGGTTGGAGTTTCGAGCTGGCCGCCTCGCGCATGACCGGCATGAGTCAGGCCGATTACCGCGCGATGATGATTGCCGGTGGCCGATCGCCGGACGGTAATCGCTTCATCGGAGAGAAATAACATGGCCCGTGTGACTGCTGGCGTTTTCACCTCGCATGTTCCCGCCATCGGCGCGGCGATGGATCTGGGGCGCACCCAGGAGCCCTACTGGCAGCCGCTGTTTTCCGGCTATGAATTTTCCCGGCAGTGGGTCGCGGCCAATCGCCCGGATGTGGTGGTTCTGGTATTCAACGACCATGCCACGGCGTTCAGCCTTGAGATGATCCCCACCTTTGCAATCGGCTGCGCCGAGCGGTTCGAGCCGGCCGATGAAGGCTGGGGGCCGCGCAAGGTACCCACGGTTTATGGCCACCCGGAACTTGCCGCGCACATCGCACAGTCGGTAATTCTGGATGAGTTCGATCTCACCATCATCAACAAGATGGATGTCGACCATGGCCTGACGGTGCCGATGTCGCTCATGTTCGGTCAGCCTGAGGCGTGGCCCTGCAAAGTGATTCCGCTGGCGGTCAATGTGGTGCAGTATCCCGCGCCCACCGGGCACCGCTGCTGGCGGCTGGGTCAGGCAATCCGGCGTGCCATCGACAGCTTTGATGCCGATCTGAATGTGCAGGTGTGGGGTACCGGCGGCATGAGCCATCAGCTGCAGGGGCCGCGCGCGGGCCTCATCAACAAAGCGTTCGATAATCGTTTTCTTGATCGACTGCCAAGCGACCCCGCCGGGCTCGCCAGGATTCCGCATATCGACTATGTGCGTGAGGCGGGCTCTGAGGGCATCGAGCTTGTCATGTGGTTGATTGCCCGCGGTGCGCTGGATGATGTGGTTCATCAGGCGCATCGTTTTTATCACGTGCCCGCCTCCAATACCGCGGTGGGCCACATGATTCTTGAAAATCGGAGCCAGTCATGAAGGTCTGCGTTGCAGGGGCCGGCGCATTCGGCGCCAAGCATGTCGAGGGAATTCGCAACATCTCGGGCGTCGAGGTGGTGTCCGTGGTGGGGCGGCTGCCTGACAAAACCCGCGAGTTCGCACAAAAATATGGCATTGCACAGGCCACCACCGAGCTTGACGAGGTGCTGGCGCGGCCAGACATCGATGCCGTCATTCTCTGCACGCCTACTCAGATGCATGCCGCACAGACCATTGCCTGCCTGCGCGCTGGTAAGCATGTGCAGGTGGAAATCCCGATTGCCGACAGCCTCGCGGACGCTCGCGCGATCGTGGCAGCCCAGAAGGAAAGCGGTCGGGTTGCCATGGCAGGCCATACCCGCCGGTTCAATCCCAGCCATCAGTGGATCCACCGCAAGATTGCCGCGGGCGAGCTGAAACTCCAGCAGATGGATGTTCAGACCTACTTCTTTCGTCGCACCAACATGAATGCGCTGGGGCAGCCCCGCAGCTGGACCGACCATCTGCTTTGGCACCATGCTGCCCACACGGTCGATCTGTTCCAGTACCAGACCGGCGAAGTGGCAGCGCACGCGCGCGCCATGCAGGGGCCGATCCATCCCGAGCTGGGCATTGCGATGGACATGTCGATTCAGCTGAAGGTGGCGGGCGGCGCCCTCTGCACCTTGTCGCTGTCATTCAATAATGATGGACCGCTGGGCACGTTTTTCCGCTACATCTGCGACAAGGGTACGTTTATTGCCCGTTATGACGATCTGGTGGATGGTCGAGAAAACCCCATCGACGTCAGCAAGGTCGATGTGTCCACCAAC